>OFMT01001019.1_pt1 | contig 22099 bp, 22 predicted proteins | sample 1541891 | NCBI WGS metagenome assembly OFMT01 (sample SAMN04209230, study PRJEB22552) | human gut metagenome | biome: gut; material: feces | host: Homo sapiens | place: USA: Oklahoma | reverse complement strand
TGCTCGCCGCTGTCCGCAGACCCGTTCAGTAATGCATTGATTTCTTCCTGAGACATTACTCCATCCATACTTACTGCTCCTCTCTGATTACTGATGTCACTCTTACTGCATAATTATCACCGGATGCACCCGGCAGAGCAGTAAATTTTTTTATATTACCGACAAAAATATTCAGATCCTGATTCACACCCGAATCCAGCCGGATAATATCTCCAACCTGAAGATTTACAAAATCGTCCACGGAAATAGTACTGTTTCCCAAAACCGCTTTTACAGGAATCTTCGCTTTTGAGATCAAAGCTTCGATCGCATCTGTATACTGCTTATCGTCATGTTCCTGAAGATTGGAATACCAGAACTTCGTATTCAGCTTGTCCATGACACTTTCCAATGTCAGATACGGAAGACAGATATTCATAAGACCTTCCACATCGCCAATCTTGATATGTAATGTCACAAGTGCGATCATCTCGGTCGGCGAAATAATCTGCGCAAACTGTGAGTTTGTCTCAATCCGTTCAAGCCGCGGTGAAATCTCACAGACACTCGACCAAGGCTCCGGCAAAAGACTTACACATACATTATAGATTCTCTCCAGAATCAAAAGTTCAATCTCGGAGAAATCTCTTGGCTTATCTAACGGAGTTCCCAATCCACCGAGCATTCGGTCAACAATTGCATACCCCAGATTGTCTGCAAGTTCTATAATAATACTGCCACTCAAAGGCGATACATTCACCAATCCGAGTAAAACCGGATTTGACAGTGCATTCGTGAATTCAGAATAGGTAACCGCCTCTGAATTCATCACTTCCACCTGTACTGTTTTTCTCAAATAAACAGGTAAGTTCGTCGAAAGAAGTCTTCCATAATGTTCAAAAATGATTTCCAACGTACGCAAATGCTCTTTTGAGAACTTTGCTGGACGGGTAAAATCATAATTTTTTACTTGTTTTTCGTCTTTTACTTTCATGTCCTCAGCATCAAGTTCACCACTGCTCAATGCCTGCAGAAGACTATCTATCTCATTTTGAGATAAGACTTCACCCATTCTCTTTCACCACCTAGCATTCTAATTTACTGCGTATTTACACTGGAGAAACTTACCCCAACGATAAAGTCAGAACCGAACATCTCCTGCAGATCTTCGAGAATAGCATCTTTAACGCTCTGCTCGTCCTCCCGGAACTGTTCCATTGTATATCCGGAAACAATCGTGTTGATATCATTTTTGATCAATGTTTCCTTCGCTTTCAATCCTTCTGTACCTATGCTCTTGTATCCGTCACTCTTTGTATTCAGCGACAAACCGATAGAAAATACAGCCACATGGTCTTTTCCATCACCGCTTGGACTTAAGTTGACGGTAAAGCTGGCTTCAATATCATAAACTTCAATATCTTCCACCGGAACTGCTGCGGTATCTTTGCTGCTTCCATCTTCCAGCTCCAGATCAATTGCTGATGCGATCTTATCGATCAGCTGATTTGATTTTCTCGTCTGAGGAATGATCGTAAACGCAAGAATTGCAGTCAAAACGAGATTCACCAGAACTAATGCAAGGATAATTACTGTCATCAGATTCTTTTTCATTGTTTGTGCCTTTCTTCTGTTAATTAATTTATTTCGGAATAATATGAATTATATATCTTTATCTCAACACGTCTGTTGCGCGCCCTTCCCTCCGGTGTGGAATTATCTGCAATCGGAACGTATTCGCCTCTTCCGGATGACTTGATATGTGACGGATCGATCGTTGTGATATTGCGCATATAATCTGCCACATATAATGCCCTGTACATTGACAGCACATCGTTATTTTCATATTTTGAAGAATGCGTGAACGGAATATTATCCGTGTGTCCCTCTATCTCTATCATGTTCTGCTGATAACTCTGAAGAATCTTTCCAATCTTATCCATCAAAGGATAGGCTTCTGACTTGATCTCAGATTTTCCGGAATCAAACAGCACTGCACCATTTAAATTCAACAGCACATATTCCGCATTAAAATCGATTTCCACCTGATCCTGTATGCCATATTGTGCTACAAGATCCTGCACCTGCTCTGCCATCTGTTCTGACTCGGCAAGCGCTTCTTCTTTATACTCTTCCGCAACATCTGAACTTTCTGATGTATCATCTGTCGTCTGCGTATTTGCCATCTGATTATAATAGATGTCATACATCTGTAACTGGCTCACGCCGGAAGAAACCATCTCACCATCTCCGATGGAAGCTCCACCGCTTGGCAGAATACTAAAGCTGCTCTGCAAAGATGCAATCACCATCTCAAACTTCTCAGCATCCACTGTTGACATAGAAAACAGTAAAACGAAAAAGCAAAGAAGTAAATTCATAAGATCACTAAACGTCGCCATCCATGCCGGAGCGCCTGCCGGTGCTTCTTCTGTCTTCTTTCTTGCCACTATGCTTCACCTCCGGCTGCTTCATCACCTTCTCCGAGACTTCCTGCTGCCTGTGGTGTCAGGAATGATTTCAGCTTTTCTTCAATGACACGCGGATTTTCACCTGCCTGAATGGAAAGCAATCCTTCCACGATCATTTCTTTTATTGCAACTTCTCTCTCATTATTCACCTTAAGCTTTGACGCAGTTGGATTACAAAGCCAGTTGGCGATCAATGAACCATATAATGTAGTGACCAGGGCAACCGACATAGCCGGTCCGATACTCGATGCATCTTCCAGATTCTTAAGCATGTTAATAAGACCGATCAGCGTACCGATCATACCCCATGCAGGACCTAATTCTGCCCATTTCTCCCAGAATGCGATTACTTTCTTATGTCTTTCTTCCATACAAGACAGGCTTGTCTCCATGATGCCACGCACCAGTTCCGGATCCGTACCATCCACAACAAGCATTACGCCCTTTTTCATAAAATCGTCTTCAATATCATTGGCTGCTTCCTCTAATGCGAGCAAGCCTTCTTTTCTTGCCACATTCGAGAGATCAATGATCTTTTTGATCGTCTCTGCCGGATCTTCTGCCTTTTCCTTGAAGGTAAGTGTAATACCCTTCAGTCCATTAATGAAATCCGGTAACTTGTGTGCTGCCAGTACACCGGAGATAGAACCTCCGACTGTTATGATGATAGACGCCGAATCAACCATGTTTTTCAAAGCTTCAAATCCACCATTACTGAAAACACCGAATACAAACATTACTGCGCCGAGTATTATACCGGCTAAAGATGCGATATCCATATCTTCCACCTGCCATCCTTGTTAATATATTTAAAATTTAATTTTCATTTTCTGCTTCAAATCCAATTTCCATAATTTCCCGCTTATATGATTTTACTAAACTTTTTATCTGTTGTCTACTTTCTTTTACAATTATTTTTCGTCCTGTCGTGAAAGTGATCACGGTATCCGGTGTTTCTTCGACAAGTTCGATCAGATCCGCATTCACCAAAATCTGTGTACCATTTAATCTTGTCACTTCGATCATAGTGTTCATCCTTTCCTTATTGTTAACAGACAATGAAAACAATGAAACAACGTTTAGTATACCATATCTTGTTGTAGTATGGAACATATTTACTAAATAATCGTTACTTTTTTTATACTATTTCTATTCAAGGAGGAATCTGTAACGTTTTATAGATTCCTCCATTCAGTTTATATTATCGTTTTAAGTTTACAAGTTCCTCTAATAATGTATCGGAGGTTGTAATAACACGGGAGTTTGCCTGGAAACCACGCTGTGTCGTGATCATGGACGTAAACTCTGAGGAAAGGTCTACGTTCGACATTTCCAGCTCTCCGGTTGTCATGGAAGATCCGTCTGCGGAAATCTCCACACCGATTCCATCGAACTCACCGGAGTTTAAGGTTGTGCGGTAGCAGCTCTCTCCGACTTTTTCAAGACCGGATGCATTCGAGAACTGTGCAACTGCGATCTGTCCTAACAGCTCTGTGTTACCATTGTCATATGTACCGTAGATACGTCCGCTTGTATCAATGAAAATACCTGTCATGGCACCAAGCTTACGTCCTTTTCCGGTTTTTCCGTCAGTTGCTCCGGCATCTGCACCGATTGTGGATTTACCACCATTCTCATAGTTTAAGCACTGGGAGAAGTCTACAGTAATATTCTGGAAGTTTCCGTTCCTATTTAGCAAACCAGAAGAAAGTACAGACATATTCAGCATTTTAGATGGGGTATCACCACCGATGGAAGCAAACTTACCTGTGCTTGTATCAAATACCAGGTCATAAGAAGTCCGCTCACCTTTTACAGTTGCCTGTCCGGTTGTAGTATCAAATTCAACTTTTGTTTGACTTGCTGGATCTTTAATATCTTTAGCCATTGTTGTTGTGATACCAGAAAAAATTTCTGTAATACTAACTGTATCACCTGAACCATCTGCTGCTTTAAACAAAGTAGAATCTGTTTTATCAACTTCAAATTCTTTGTTATCTGCTTTGCGCACATACTTATTATTTTTAAACTCATAATCCTTTGAAAGACCATATTGTCCAAGTGTTGCATCTGCTTGGTAATTACCGAAAATCTTTGCCATATCCTGTTTTGAAAGTTTAGCAGTAATATTCTGATTATTGCTATCCAAAACAGATGTCAGTTCAACGGTATATTTTCCATCTGTTCCAGTAGACTTGATTGCAAACTTCGCAGTATACTGATAGCCAAGGTTATCGTAGAAGTTTAAGTTCATTACCCTGCCGGCATCATTTTTAACATCTGTATCATTCTCATCCAGCACACCGGCGATGGTTGCCTGTGTGGTTGCTTCCGGTGCAGAAGTCAGGTTCTTCTCCTGCATGATACGGAGTGCCGAAACAGTGTCCTTGCGGATCTCACCTGTTGTCTCGTCAACCTGCCATCCCATAACCGTATAGCCTGTTGAGGACATACACAAGTTACCGGAACCGTCTACGTAGAAAGAACCGGAACGGGTAAATACATTCTCAGAACCATTGTTTACAATAAAGAAGTTCGTTGAGTTTTTATCAGTCAGACGGATATCAAATGGATTTCCGGTTGTCTCAGATGCACCTGCAGAAGTGATGCTGACTTTGGTTGCTGCCGCAGTTGTACCGAGACCGATCTGCTTTGCATTGACACCGCCGGTACCGGTTGTTGCATTTGCTCCGGATGCATCCGAAGTGGTCTGATATAAGATATCACTGAATGTTACGGAAGAAGATTTAAAAGCTACTGTGTTGACGTTGGCGATATTATTACCGATCACGTCCATTCTTGTCTGATGTGTCTTTAAACCTGACACAGCAGAGTACATTGATCTCATCATAATGAAATGACCTCCTAAAATTCTTTTGGCGCAGGGTGTCTGGTTTCTTCTGTCAGTCAGAAACCGATTGCTCCCCTAAGGTCCAGCTATATGATCACTGCGCCATCAATATTAGTATAAATGTTGTCATCGGATTCCGTGCGGTCCATTGCTGTCACAACTGTTTTGTTTGGGACATTTACAATGAATGCCAGAGAATCAACGATTACGAGTGACTCCCGAATTCCCTTTTCACTTGCTTTTTGAACTCCACTCTCCAGCCGTTCGCTCTGTTCTTTTGACAGATTGATCTTTCTGTTCTCCAGTCTCATGGAGGCATGTTTGGAAAATTTCAGTTCCAAGCTCTCAGAAACATCCTGTTTCTGTTTTAAAATTTCCTCAAAGGACAATCCCGATACATTGACTGCGGAATTTCCTTTTCCGGTACCAAGATAACGGTCCGTGATCTGTTCAATCGAAGTGAATTGGTTATTAATTTTATTCATAACCCCATCTCCTGTTACTCTGTCCTGTCTGAACTGTTATCTGTTGTATCTCCTGATCCTGCACTTTCTGTTTCTTCTGTTTTGTCTGTCCTGCCAGCATCTTCCGATTTGTCTGTACTGTCTGTTTTGCCTGTACTATCAGATTTGTCTGTGCTATCCGTCTTGTCTGTACTGTCAGTCTTGCCTGTGCTGTCCGTCTTGCCTGTACTGTCAGTTTTGTCTGTACTGTCAGTTTTGTCAGATTTGTCTGTTTTGTCAGATCCATCTGCAGATCCGTTTGCCTTGATCAGTTCTTTTAATCTTGCCTCAAGTTCTTCAAACTTCTTCCAGGAATCTTTGGAAACGAATTTCTTCTGGTAATCGTTCAGTCCATCATACATCTTACGGATGCTCTCAATATCATCTTTGTTTGCAAGCGAGATTGAATTTTTGGATGGCAGTAATGAAATTGCGGATTTAATTGTCTCTGCAAGTGTCACTGCTTCCATATAAGTTGCGTCTGCAACAGTATCCAGATCCTTCAGGTTGTAAAGTCCATCATTGACAGAAAGAAATGTTTCTCCGTTTTTGTGAAGTACATAATCACAGGTTCCTGCGATATAGCTTGTCTCTCCTGTTGTAGATGAAGTCACTTTCATGATGACATACTTGCCAACCAGATCATTTGCCGAAGAAGCCTCGATCGTACTCTGCACACTAAGCTGTGACTCCAACTGTGAGAAGGTCGCAAGCTGTGCAATATACTCGGTATTACTTGTCGGTTCCAACGGATCCTGATACTGCATCTCTGCGCATAAAATCTGTAAGAACTGGTCATAACCAAGCTCGTTGGTCTTTTTATCTTTGTCGGACGATTTTGTTGATGTACTGCCTGTACCGGTAGTCTCATCTATAAATTTTCCATCTTTTACCTGCTGAATTAATGCCATTGTCTCTCTCCTTTCTCAAAACTTATGCAGTGTAATCTACACTGTTTCCCTGTTCTGCCATCATTTTGGCTGCCAGAGTTTCTTCTTCCGACATCACGCCGGATAATTCACTTAAATCATTCAGATTTAATCTGTGGGTTCTGCCTTTTTCTTTTTCCTGCTGCTCGCCCTGCTGTTTTTCACCTTCTGCATTCTGCTCAAGGTTTTTCTCAAACTCATGGCTTGCAACGGTCACTTCAACAGCATCCACTTTCACACCAGCCTGCTCTAAATTCTGTCTGAGTTCTACGGTCTGGGCTTCTAATGCCTCTTTTACCACTGCATTCTGTGTCATGATCTTTGCTGTCACTGCACCTTCCTGCTCGGTAACCTTAAGAATGATCTTTCCGAGGTTCTGCGGGTTCAGCTGTAACTCCATGCTCGTCTTATCTTCTGTCAGGATCACTCTTGCGGACTCTACGATCTGATCGATCACATCCTGTGTATTTACACTCTGCGGTAACGGTTCTACTGTCTCAACATTAGCAAATTCCTGTACCACATGACTCTGTGGTGTGATAACCGCCCCGTCTGCAGTATGGGCTGTCTCATTTGTAAAACGGAACCTGCCGGGTGTATCAGAAGAATTGTTCTGATCTGTGGAATCCTCTGCCGCATTTTCGGATGTCATCCTATTCTGTACAGTTTCCTGTTCCGGAATATCTTCCGTTACCTCAGAAGACTGTGTATCCTGCGCAGGTGCATTTTCTGCTGCTTTTGTCTGTCTTCCATCCTCTACCACAAATTTCTGTGTTGATGCACTGGTATCCTCTGTGACTGTCTGATCTGTAACAACTGCCTCATCCACAGATGCTTCTGTTTCCTGTCCGGTAACAGCATCTGACGATCCGGCATTATCGTCCATCACTTTGGCAACTGCGCTCTGAAACTCTTCCAGACTCATGTCAAGTGCATTTAAAATATCTTTTCCAATGTCATTGACACTCTGCAGTACATTTACAAACTGTTCACTGCACAAAAGCTGTGGTACGCTGTCTGCTCCGGTAAGTTCTGCCACAAGATTTGCAAGATTATTCTGATTCAGCAGATTCTGGAACTGTAAGCCAAGGGTCTGCATTGCTGCTTCAATCGCTTCATCGGACACGCCAAGCTCCTCTTTCAGAACTTCTTTTACATCTTCTGTAAACTGTTCGAACTGCTCTTTGACAACATCCTCAGATGTGACCTGTTTTATCTCTGATGCGATCGTATTATCCTTGTACTGATACTTCTGATAATCATCTGCCGCTTTCACAGTGTCCTTACTGCCATTTGCTGCTGTCTTTACTGTTTCGTTGTGGTCAATCCCTGCATAAGATGCTGTCTGACGGTTTCCGGACTGTTTCATCATAGAACCAAAATCTACTTTTCCAGTGGTGATCCGGGTATTGCTTTCTGTCCCCTGCACAGACTGTGTGCTTTGGTTAAACATTTTTCCTAATTCAGAAATTGTTGTACCAGCCATATGCTTCCTCCTTTCTTCTTTTATCGTCTTACTGTCTGGCAGTATGCACTGCCCGGAAAAGATCCTTAGATCTCTCCCTCTATTCTGAAGGCTCCATGATCTCAGTTACTTTTGCTGCCGTATCCGAGTTCATCTTACCGAGAATATCTCCTCTGGACTGTGTGTCCATATTGGATAATATATCTGCTACCAATTGAAGGTTGTCTGTCATTGTATCAAAAATAGCTGCCGCCTCTTTCGGCTTCATGCTGGAATAAGTCTTCACATAATCATCCATCTGTTCATCCGTCAGAGTCTGTTCTACCACCTGTTTATAAAGCACTTCCGCATTTGCCGCATCAATGCTCTCATAATACTCTTTGTAATTACTTATATCGGGAGCATCTTCCGAAAAGACAACATCCTCATACCATTTTTCTTTTTCCTTCTCAAAATCTGCCTCATTCTGCTTATAGGTATCCAGCTCTTTCGCCTTCTCCTCTAACTGTGTAATATAATCTGCATCAGAATTTGCACTGTTCTGGGCATCTGCAAGCTCAATCTCAAGCTCTTTGATCCGGTTGATCGCATCATCCAGATTTGTGTATGCATACTGGCTGTCTTCCGTGGAAACCTCCTCTGTGACAGAATCCGGCAAAATCTTATTCAGATAAGGAACATCTTTGATCACAGGAGCTAAGACTCCCGAGCCAAACCCACCTACATCCAGCTTAATCAGCATTGCAAAGATGGCAAGCCAGATCAGAATGATAATAATCGTGACAAAGAAAACAAGGATTTTTCCTCCAACGGTTTCCTCATCTCCATCCAGATCATCTGGATTTTTCTGTTTTCTCTTCTTTTTTTCCAGCTTTTTTGCCGCCTTTAACTGTTTTTTATCTAAAACTTCATTTTCCTTCTGTAATTCTTCCTGCTGCTTTTGTTCTGCCATAATCTCGTCCATGCCTTTCTCGTATATTGCCCTGTCAAAATTACCGGGTTTCTGTCATCCCCTCATGATAGGTGTAACTTACAAGCTCATCAATTTCTTTATTCTCTGCATATTGCATTTCCTGTTTAAAAACTTCAAACGCCTGCTCTTTCAGTCTCTCATGCGTCTTTCTTTCCATCATGACTTCATTGAGTTTCAACCGGGCAGCCTCTACATTTTTTTCTGCGACATGCACATTCATCATCTGGCTGCGCTGCATCGTTTTCATGGTATCTACTGCCCGCTTGCATTCTTTGATCTTAGGTACATCAATGGTTCCATTCACCAAATTTCTCGCCTGGCTTTCATAACCTGCCTTGCGTATCATGATCTGCTGGAGTTTTCCCTGTTCATCCATGAGTTTTGCATTTGCAACTCCATATGCAATCTTCGCCTGGCCTTCCATTTTTTCTTTTATATCTAATATGCTTTGCATCCGATATGCAAATTTTGCCATATCCTATCAACCTCTAATCATTAAAAAGTGCACGCAGCAGATCGATCTCCTGTTCAAACTGGAATTTTTCGTCGGTCTTCTGCATCAGGAAATCATTTACAGCATCGATTTTCTGGATGGCATAATCGATATTCCTGTTAGAACCGCTCTTATAGGCTCCAATATTGATCAGATCTTCTGCCTCATTGTATGTGGCAAGTACATTTTTTAACCTGCCTGCCAGTTCTTTATGTTCCGGCGTTGCAATGGAACTCATAACCCTGGAAATACTCTGTAAAATATCAATGGCCGGATAGTGGTTTTTATGTCCCAGTTTTCTGGACAGCATGATATGACCATCCAAAATGCTTCGGGCTGTATCTGTGATCGGTTCATTAAAATCATCACCATCTACCAGCACCGTATATAATCCGGTGATTGATCCTTTATCTGAAGTTCCTGCACGCTCTAACAGTTTTGGCATCTCCGAATATACACTCGGCGGATATCCTCTGGTTACAGGCGGTTCTCCGGATGCAAGTCCGATCTCGCGCTGTGCCATGGAAAAACGTGTCAGGGAATCCATCATCAGAAGCACATCTTTTCCCTGATCCCTGAAATACTCTGCAATGGATGTCGCCGTCATTGCTGCCTTCTTACGGATCAATGCCGGCTTGTCAGAAGTCGCCACAACGACAATGGAACGTTTCATACCCTCTTCTCCAAGATCCCGTTCCACAAATTCGCGCACCTCACGGCCACGCTCACCGATCAGGGCAATGACATTGATATCTGCCTTTGTATTTCTTGCAAACATACCAAGCAGTGTACTTTTTCCGACACCGGAACCTGCAAAAATTCCGATACGCTGTCCTTTTCCGACTGTGATCAATCCGTCGACCGCTTTCACGCCGAGAGGAAGCACCTCACTGATGATCTTTCTTGACATCGGATCCGGAGGCTGTGCATCGACCGGATATTCATACGGTGTTTCTAATTTGTCAATGTCCGTTGGACGTCCAATTCCGTCTAAGGTGTGCCCCAAAAGTTCATTTCCTACAGAAACAGATAAAGGATGCCCCGTATTTTCAACGATACATCCTACTCCTATCCCCTCTACGCTCTCATAAGGCATCAAAAGCAGTCTTTTATCCCTGAAACCCACAACCTCAGCCATTACCACGGTGTTCGCATTTTCATCGATGATAATTCTGCACAAGTCATTCAGTTTTGCGTCCGGACCTACGGATTCAATGGTCAATCCAACAATTTTAACAACTTTTCCAAGCCGTTTAAAATATGTATTCTCCGCCAGTCGTAAATACTTGTTATACCTGCTGTCCACTTTCAACCATCCTTATAAGCATAGTGATTTTATATCTTTTATGAGATTTTCGAGCTGCACACCAAGGCTGCAGTCGAATACCCCCGAGTCTGTCTCGATCACGCAGGAATTTCCATCCATGGAGGAATCTGCAACAATCTCGATCTCGATCCCGGCTCCCACTCGTTCCAGAATTTCTTCTTTATGATTCTCAAGAAACATCACATTGCTGTTAGCAACCTTGATGCGGAATTTTTTATCTCCCTCGATATTTAAAATTGCATCATCAATGAGATACATCAGAATGTGTTTTTTATTATCAAACTGAATATGGAATACTTTGTTAAAAACCTCAAGGATCACATCTACCAGATCCTTTTCCATATTTTTTTGTTTCTCCCTGAATTCATCCTGAAGCGTTTCCTGTTTTCTCTGATATTCATTCTGTAACTGTTCACGCTGTGCCGCCAGCTCACTCTCCAGGCACTGTCTTCCCTCCTGATATCCGGTATTTTTTGCATTCTCCCGGATATTTTCAGCTTCCTGATCTGCCTGACTTAAAATTGTTTCTGCCTGCGCATGTGCTTCCGCTAAAATCTTCTCAGCCTCTTTTTTTGCTTCTGCAGTATGGTCGATCTCCTCCACATAATCTGTGTCAGGACCAACGATCCCTGCTGAGAAACCATTTCCGTCTGTTGTTTTTTGTTCCATGCGCTTAAGCTCTGCCATCTTCTCTAAACGCTTTTCTACAATATCATCTGAGTTAATGACGCGTGTTTTATCCGGCTCATTGTGCACGAAATATTGTTTGTAAAGATTAGGCAATAATCTCGTCACCTCCGCCTCTTGAAATTACAATCTCACCTGCATCTTCAAGTTTTCGGATCACACTGACAATCTTCTGCTGTGCCTCCTCAACATCCTTCATACGCACAGGTCCCATAAATTCCATATCCTCTTTGATCATGGCAGCCAGACGTTTTGACAGGTTGTTAAAGATTGCATTCTGAACATCTTCGTTTGCACCCTTCAATGCAATACCAAGATCTGAGTTTTCAACATCACGAAGAACACGCTGGATAGCTCTGTCATCGAGAAGAAGGATATCCTCAAATACGAACATCTTCTTACGGATTTCATCTGCAAGCTCAGGTTCTTCAATTTCAAGAGATTCCATAATATGCTTCTCTGTAGAACGGTCTACCGTATTTAAGATATTCACGATCGCATCGACACCTCCGACAATCGTGTAATCCTGGTTGACCAGAGAAGAAAGTCTTCTTTCTAACACTCGCTCCACCTCTTTGATCACATCCGGTGATGTACGATCCATCATTGCGATCCTCTTTGCAACATCCGCCTGTTTCTCCGGTGGAAGTGCTCCTAAAACCATCGCCGCCTGCGATGCTGTCAGATATGATAAAATCATTGCGATCGTCTGTGGATGCTCATCCTGGATAAAGTTCAAAAGCTGACTCGGATCTGTCTTCCGCACGAACTCGAATGGGCGGACCTGTAAGGAAGCAGTCAGCTTGGAGATAACCTCCTGTGCTTTTTCCTGTCCAAGAGCCTTATCAAGAAGCTCTTTTGCATAACCGATACCACCCTCTGCGATATACTGCTGTGCCAGACACACCTGATAAAACTCATTTAAAATATCTTCTTTTACCTGTGGAGACACGCTTCTTGTATTTGCGATCTCCAGCGTAAGTTCCTCAATCTCTTCTTCTTTCAGATGTTTAAAAATATCTGCGGAACGTTCAGGTCCTAATGTAATCAGCAGGATTGCGGCTTTCTGAACGCCATTGTAATCTGCAGTTGCCATATTCTACTCCCACTCCTCATTCAGCCAGTTTCTAAGTAAGGAAGCTGCCGCTTCCGGATTTTCTTCTACGAATTTTTCTATCAGGACTCTTGTCTCTGATTTTTCATTGAATCCGATATCCTGTAATGTATCTGCAGATTCTTTGGTGGATTCAAGCAGAGACTCCACGGAAAGTTCCGGCTCCGGCTCGACTGCTTTCTCTTTTCTTGTGCTGCGGAATACTACATAACCTAACAGTGCAAAAATCAATACTGCAAGGATGATCTGCAGATAATCCGATATGGTCCGTGTACTTCCTTTGCTGTACTGGAACATCGGCTGATCATATGCAATGATCGTGATATTGCTCACCGGTACACCTGTTGCATTGGAGATCAGCGTATAAAGATCCTGGTCTACTTCCGCCTTTACAGGTTCACTGTTTGCAGCAACATACTCATCAAAGGTCATGTCACCGAGCGTTCCGGAAGCACGCAGTGTATCCTCATCATAGATCACATAGTTCGTTGCGACTGCAGATATGGATGAGCCGTCATAATTAACAGTTCCAACTGCCGGTGTTGTTGTTGTGATCTTCTCGTTATTCTGGTAGTTTGTATTCGTCTCAGACACACTGGAACTTGTGTAATCATTATCTTCCATCACATAAGTCGTATCATCATCATTGGAATCTGTTCCCGGTGTTGCCGCTGCTCCACCGACTGCATTCGATTCATATTCACTCTTTGATCCCACCATACCGTTGGTCTGTCCATCCGGCGCATAATATTCATGTGTGGATTCTGTGGTCTGGTCAAAATTCATCGCAAGATTCAGACCGACTTCTACATTGTCAAACAGTGATGATCCTACAAGGACATCTTTCACCTGGCCTTTTACCTGATTTTCGGCTTTGGTCTTTAAAGACAACTGGTTGTTGGCATTTCCTGTCACAGACGTATCATCCTGACCAGAGAAAAGAACATTTGAGCTATTATCGAGGATGAGCACATTGGATGTGTCATCATTTCCAACATTTGTTGCAAGATATTTTGCAAGTCCGGCTGCCTGTTCATCATCCATTGTTCCATTGAGTGTCAGGATTGCTGTCACATATGCCTGTTCGCCCTTGGAGAGGATCGTTCCATCTTCGTCCGGCAGATCCAGTGTCACTGCCGCTGCATCTACATTCGATAATGTCTCAAGCTTCTCAGCATAATACTCTTCGAGATATAATTTGTACTTTTTGGTCTTGTCTGCCTCAGTGGAACTGAAACCTCCATCAAACACGTCGCTTAGCTTCGTGCCGCTGGTTGGAATATCATTTGTTCCAAGAACGATGGAAGCATTTGCGTAATCCTTTTCATTTACCTGAAAGGCAAGTCCATCAGCGGAGAGTTCGTAAGAAATATTCTCGGAGTCGAGAATGTTCTTGACCTGTCCCGATTCTGCCGTCGTCGCGCAGGTAACTAATGTTACCATTTTAGGCTTGGAAACGACTGCCGCAAGAATTGCAAGAGCCACAAGCACAACTGCCACAATGCTGATCAGCAGTGTCTTTTGTTTTGTATTGAATTTTTTCCACCATTCTAGGATTCTGTCTAAAACCTTTTGTACCTGTTCCGGCATTTTCATCTACCCTCGTTCACTAAATTTGCATATTCATAATTTCTTTGTATGCATCGATCATTTTATCTCTCACTGCCACCGTATACTGGATCGCAGTAAGTGCTTTGGTCTGTGCCGTTGACAGATCATGTGTGTTCTCTGACTGTCCCAATGCAAAACGGATCGCCTCTGACTGTGCGTTGTTCTGCAGGTTGTTTGTCTCTGAAACCATATTCATCGCAGATGAAAGGACAGAACTGAACGAATCATCATCTGTCGTGACCAGCCTGTTCTGCTGTGCGATCTGATTCAGATAATCTGAACTGATATTTGTCAATGAACTGATATCCATATATCATACCACCTTACTTATCTTTTATCTTTACTTATTTTCCAATGGAGAGTCCGCTCTGTGCAATTGATTTTGCAGCCTCGAATGCTGTTGTGTTTGCCTCATACGCACGGGATGCATCAATAAGGTTCGTCATCTCTGTGACCGTATTCACATTCGGATAAGAAACATAACCATTCTCATCCGCATCCGGATTGGACGGATCATACTCCATGATAAAATCAGTCTCTGTGTCCTCTTTGACAGAAGATACTTTCACACCATTTCCGACAAACTTAGATCTGGCATTCTGATAATACCTTGAGAAAGAAGTCACTTCCTTCTCTGCAAAAGTAACAATTTTTCTTCGGTATGGAGTTCCATCTTCTGTTCTTGTCGTATTTACATTTGCAATATTCTCTGCAATGGTATCCATACGGAAACGCTCCGCAGTCATTCCCGAAGCACTGATATCAAACGCCTGAAATAAAGCCATTTTTATCCTCCTGTAATCCTGCTCTTATTTTACTTTAAAACTGCCTGCATTCTCGTAAAATCAGAGGTGATGCTGTTCGTAAGTGCCTGATAACGGATCGTCTCCGATGCCAGTTCCACATTCTCGGTATCCGGATCCACGTTGTTCCGGTCCAGACGGTAAGAATAATTTGATGAGTCTGTATGGGTAGATACATTCAGACCGGAAAGATCCGCATTTAAGGAACGGATTTTCTTGTCCAGCGTTGTGTATTTGGAGTGGCCTAATTCTCTCTGAAGTACAGACTCAAAATCCACTTCCTGTCTCTTATATCCCGGCGTATCTGTGTTCGCAAGATTATTCATAATCGCAGTCTCACGAAGCCAGCTTGCATCCGCCGCTTTATCCAACACATTGATATAGTCAAATGCGTTCGTAGTAATCATGACACATTCCCCTTCCAATTTACATAATTCAACAGTAACCTAGTTTTATTATAAAGAATAAATCAAAAAACACAAGTCTTTTTTTACCATTTTTGACATATCTTGTAGATTTTTGACTTTCAGGCACAATATGGTGTTTTGTTTTTTCAATCTGTGTTCCCGTTTTCCATGACAGATCCTGCTTAATGTGAAAAAAGGACTCTATAGCAAGCTATAAAATCCCTTTTTTCACGTAAATCCCTTTATTTTATGTTATTTTCTTTCTTGATCTGTTCCAGTTCATCAAAGACAACGTCATTCAGAACTTTGATATAGGTTCCCTTCATGCCGGAAGATCTTGATTCGATCACTCCTGCACTCTCAAACTTGCGGAGTGCATTGACGATCACAGATCTTGTGATTCCTACACGGTCTGCGATCTTACTTGCAACAAGAATTCCCTCTTTGCCATCCATCTCCTCAAAAATATGGGTGATGGCTTCCAGTTCTGAAAAAGAAAGCGTGCTGATCGCAGATTTTACGATCTGGACTTTTCTTGTCTCCTCAGCGTTCTCTTCATTTACCGAACGCATCATCTCAAGTCCCACCACGGTTGTCCCATATTCGCTCAAAATAATATCATCAATATCATACGGATCATTCTCCCGGTACACAAACAGTGTTCCGAGCCGCTCTCCTGCAATGTCGATCGGTGTTATGATCGCAGTATATTTCTTAATGTCATTCACAAATCCCAACGTCTCGAGATTGACATTCTCTTTTGTGGACAGGATTCCAAGTAAACGTTCATTCAGCAATGGATCGATAAATCCGCCGACCTCATCCACGATCAGCTCCCGGATCTCTTCCACACCATCCGTCAGACCGGTTCCTAACACTTTTCCCTTTTTACTGATCACAAGAATGTTAGAGTTTAAAATATCCTTAAGCACATCACAGATATCATTAAATACCACTTTTGACGAATTGTTGTTATGCAGCAATTTATTGATTTTTCTTGTTTTATCTAACAATTGAACGCTCATTTGACGGCCTCCCATAATTTTTTGCTGGTTTTTTATGACATTTTGTATTTTAGCACATTTATTCAGAAAATTCAATATATTCAAATTATTCCTGATTTTTTTCTTTCTTCTCTGTCACATAACCACACTGCTCGTCTGCGCAGACAATTTTACTGCCTTTCACAACCATATAGCCGCCGCATTTCGGGCATTTCTCTTCTACCGGACGTGACCAGCTCATAAAGTCACATTCCGGGTTATTCTCACAGCCGTAATACTTTCTGCCCTTCTTGGTCTTTTTGAGTACGATCTCTTTGCCACATTTTGGACATTTGACACCGATTTTTTCCAGATAAGGTTTTGTGTTGCGGCATTCCGGGAATCCAGGGCAGGCAAGGAACTTACCATGCGGTCCATATTTCACGACCATATTTCTTCCACAGACATCGCAGACCACGTCAGTCACTTCATCCTCAATTTTGACCTTCTCAAGATCTTTTTCCGCAGCCTCGACTGCTTTTTCAAGATCTGGATAAAAGTTCTCTATAACCGTTTTCCAGTTAACAGTTCCCTCGCCGACACTGTCGAGCAGGCTCTCCATGTTTGCCGTGAAATGTTCATCCACGATAGATGGGAAAGATTCCTTCATGATCTGATTTACCACTTCGCCGAGTTCTGTCACGTAAATGTTCTTATTTTCCTTTACAATATAGCGTCTTGCAAGAATCGTTGTAATGGTCGGGGAATAGGTACTCGGACGTCCGATTCCAAGTTCCTCTAATGTCTTGACTAAAGACGCCTCTGTATAGTGCGCCGGCGGCTGGGTAAAATGCTGTTTTTCATCAAGCTTTTCCAAAGAAAGCTCCGTACTCTCATCGATCGACTTCAGCAGTACATTATTTTCTGCCTTTTCGTCATCCTCACTGGTATATACAGACATAAATCCATCAAATGCGATCTTGGATGCTGATACTGTAAACCGGTAATTTCCGGCACCGATCTTCACGTTGGTCGTCTCATATACCGCAGATGCCATACGGCTTGCTGCAAAACGTTTCCAGATCAGCTGATACAGGCGAAACTGATCTCTGGAAAGGGAATCTTTTACCATTGCCGGTGTACGATTGATATCGGATGGACGGATGGCCTCATGTGCATCCTGGATCTTTGCGCCGGACTTTTTGGCAGTTGTCTGTGTTGCAAGATAATTTTCACCGTAATTTTTTCCGATGTACTCATGTGCCTGTGCATCTGCTTCCTCGGAAATGCGGACAGAGTCTGTACGCAGGTAAGTGATAAGACCGACCGTTCCCTGCCCCTTCACATCCACACCTTCATAGAGCTGCTGGGCGATTCTCATCGTCTTTGAGATTGGGAAGTTCAGCGCTTTGGATGCCTCCTGCTGCAGGGTACTGGTCGTAAATGGAAGCGGCGCTTTTTTCACACGCTCGCCTTTTTTTACCTCGATCACTTTAAATTTCTCTTTGGAGATTTCTGCCATCACGCGGTCCATCTCCTCCCTCGAAGAGATATTCATCTTGCTTTCGCTGTCTCCATAGAACTTTGCAAGCAAAGGCTTTTTCTCACCTGCGATCTTTAATTCTGCGTCAAGTGTCCAGTATTCTTCCGGAATAAAAGCGTTGATCTCCTCCTCGCGGTCACAGATGATGCGAAGTGCAACCGACTGCACACGTCCGGCACTTAAGCCACGTTTTACTTTTGCCCAGAGCAGCGGACTGATCTTATAACCAACCATACGGTCTAAGATACGTCTCGCCTGCTGCGCATTCACAAGGTTCATGTCAATGTCTCTCGGCTGTTTCAAAGACGCTTTCACCGCACTCTGCGTAATCTCATTGAAACTGATTCGGTTGACATCTTTGCCTTCCAGTTTTAATGCCTTGCTAAGATGCCAGGAAATCGCTTCTCCCTCACGGTCCGGGTCAGTTGCGAGATACACTTTATCTGCTTTTTTCACTTCTTTGCGAAGATTCGCAAGGATATCTCCTTTTCCTCGGATAGTAATGTACTTCGGTTCAAAATCATGTTCCACATCAACCCCAAGCTGACTCTTTGGGAGATCGCGCACATGTCCGTTTGATGCTGCAACCTCATAATTTTTTCCCAGAAATTTTTTAATTGTCTTCACCTTTGCCGGTGATTCCACGATAACCAGGTACTTAGCCATTCAACTGTCTCCTTACTTTCAGATTTTGCGTATATAATAATTTTTAAAAGATTCCGTGATAAAGTCCTTCTGAATCAGTCTCTGCAGGATATCTGCCATCTGAGGCATTGCAAATCCTGTCTTTTTCAAAAGTTCTTCCATACTTTTCGGTCGTAAACTCAAACAAGCATACACCAAGCTTTCATCTTTTTCAAGTAATAATTTGTTAAAATTTTCTTGAGTTGTGTCAATACATGTATACAATTCAAGATCTTTTACAAAATCTTCTACACTGTTTATAATGCCCGCGCCCTGCCGGATCAGGTTATTGCAGCCCATGCTTAAGGAATCTGTCACACGCCCCGGAACTGCATAAATATCCTTTCCCTGCTCCAGCGCAAAATCAGCTGTGATCAGGGAACCGCTTCTCTCCTTTGCCTCCACGATCACGACCACATCCGAGAGCGCTGATATGATCCGGTTCCTGGCAGGAAATAATTGTGCGATTGGTTCAGTCTCCGGCGGATATTCCGAGATGATTCCTCCATGCGAAAGAATATTCTCATACAATTTCTGATTCGTTCTGGGATAACAGACATTTACGCCGCACCCCAGCACCGCATACGTATTTCCGCCCGCTTTTAATGCCCCGATATGTCCGTATGCATCAATTCCTCTTGCCATGCCGCTTAAAACCTCCGCCCCGCAAAGCGCCAGTTTTTCACCGATCTGTTCTGCCATTTTCTTTCCGTATTCCGAGCACATTCTCGCCCCGACGACCGCCACTCTTCTTTTTGAGAAATCAGGCATTTTCCCTTTGATGTACAAACTGTATGGAGCATCCACGATATTCCTGAGCTGTTTAGGATATGACTCCATCTCACAGGACAAAAAAGAGATCCCGTTTTCTCCCAGCGCAGCATATTTTTCTTCCAGATCCCAGTTTTTCTTCCGGTCAGTGATCGCATGCACCTGGCGGTCAGACAGCCCGGAGAGCTTTTCTAACTGCTCTTTTTTCAGAAAATAAATTTCTTCCGCAGAACCTGCCTGTCCCAAAAGGCGGTGGATCGTCTTACAGCCGACTCCCGGAATATTTGAAAGCCAGTACTGATATTTCATAACGAATCCCTCCAGAATCTTTTGTCAATATTGCGATAGCAGACTGCCTCATTCAAATGCGCATCCAGAATGTTTTCAGAGCCGTCCATATCTGCCAGAGTCCGCGCAACCTTTAAAATTTTATGATAAGACCGGGCAGTCAGATTTAACTGTTTGTAAATTTTCTTCATATATTTTTCCTGATCTTTCGACAGAGCACAGTATTCTGCAATCCGTGCAGCCGGGATCTGGCTGTTAAACTGAAAATCTTCTTTCTGATAACGTTTTTTCTGGATCGCATGTACTTCAATCACACGTTCCCGGATTGTATCGGAACATTCCTCTTTTTTCGTTCCGTTCAGCTCTTCAAATTTAATCTGTGGCGTCTCCACGCAGATGTCAATGCGGTCTAAGAGCGGCTGGCTGATACGGTTGATATATCGTTCAATAGAAGCCGCCGTACATCTGCATTTCTGCATATCTGGATAATAACCGCATTTGCAGGGATTCATGGCAGCGACAAGGATAAAATCAGCCGGATATTCATACGTGCCGTTCACGCGCACTAAACGCACTTCCTTTTCCTCCATCGGCTGTCTTAATATCTCAATGGTATTTTGCTTAAATTCCGGCAATTCATCCAAAAATAAAACGCCCTTGTGTGCCAGAGAGATCTCTCCCGGCTTTGGGATCAGTCCACCACCCACTAATCCCTGCATCGTAATCGTATGATGTGGACAGCGGAACGGACGTTCCTCCATTAATTGTTCCCGTAATTGAAACTGTCCGGATACACTGTAAATTTTCGAAAGCTCCATCTGCTCTTTTTCATCAAGCGGCGGAAGGATCGTCGGTATCCGCATTGCCGTCATGGTCTTACCTGCACCGGGTGGTCCTATCATCAGCAGATTGTGCATACCGCTCACTGCCACCTCACAGGCTCTCTTTACAAAATGCTGCCCCTGGATATCCGAAAAATCGAGCAGCCGGATCGTTTTTTCCACTGCTTTTCCTATTTCTTTTTCAATGTATGTGCCCCCGTTTAAAATATGTATCATTTCTGCAATACTCTGCACCGCAAAAATTTCTATCTCTTTTACAAGCAGCGCCTCTGTCTGATTCTCCGCCGGTACGATACAACGTGTGACGCCGCGTTCCTTTGCCTCTGCCACCATAGGCAGTATTCCATTGACGGGCTTTACATCCCCGCTCAAGCTGATCTCACCCACGACCATCGTATTCTTTAACGCTTCCTCCGGCACAATGCCAATGGCACAAAGCACTGCGGCAACAACCGGAAGGTCGAAGCCTGATCCGGTCTTTCTGATATTGGCAGGGATAAAATTGATCGTGATACGTTTTGGCGGCAGAATATACCCTGTATTTTTCAGTGCTGTGCGCACACGCTCTTTGGATTCTTTTACCTCAGGCGAAAGTGAACCGACCATCTCAAAAAGCGGCATGCCATCTGAGACATCCGCCTCCACATAGACCGGGATGCTCTTGATCCCCTGGATGATCGAGGTTGTTACTAAACTATACAAATACCCTTCCTTTCCCTCGTTTTCTGCATCAAAAATAAATGTATTCGAAAATACTCTGTGGATACCGCAGGGAATCCTGCAATGATTCTGATAAAAAAAGATTCCGACATCCGGCAGAAGCCCTCATACATCTGCCAGATGCAGTTTTAGTATAGCACATTTTCCAGATTTTACAATATTTCTTCTATATTATAATACACCTAAAATGCCTGCCTGAGTTTTTCGATCGCCCTCTTTTCGATCCTCGAAACATAGGATCTGGAAATCCCAAGTTTTCTTGCGATCTCCCTCTGTGTCATTGTCTTTTTCCCATAGAGTCCGTAACGGTTTATGATAATAAACAATTCCCTTCCGGACAATGTCTGCGGAATAATTTCATTCAGCCGTCTGACTTTGCGATCCTGTTCCAGCAATTCCACAACATCCTCGTCCTCGCTGACCACAACATCCAAAAGCTGGATCTGGTTCCCCTCTTTATCAGTTCCAATCGGCTCATACAGGGAAACTTCTTTCGACGTTTTCTTTTTTGCCCGGAAATGCATTAATAGTTCATTGTCAATACACCTTGCCGCATAGGTCGCAAGCCTGCTCCCATAATCCTCTTTGTATGTTTCCACTGCCTTGATCAGTCCAATGGTTCCAATGGAAATCAGATCCTCCATCTCATCCTCCG
>OFMT01001017.1_pt1 | contig 22128 bp, 16 predicted proteins | sample 1541891 | NCBI WGS metagenome assembly OFMT01 (sample SAMN04209230, study PRJEB22552) | human gut metagenome | biome: gut; material: feces | host: Homo sapiens | place: USA: Oklahoma | reverse complement strand
CTCAGTTACCAAAGGGAGATAAACAATAGAACAGGTCCTGAAAACGGATATCTGGTTTGACTTCATGTTTAATGTTGCATCAATAGTTCCGGTGAGCAACTCATGAGAACAAAAAACAACCTCATGTCTTATCGTTTGGGTCGTGCATTGTAGGCGGTCGAACTACTCGGCACGATATGAAAACAGGACTTACGTGTATGCAGGAATACCACGTCATACAGTGCCCGCTTTTTTTCTAAAATGTGCTGTGCTGCAACATTTCAAATGGGTACATACACCTTCACTACCATCAAAATTTGTACTGTACTGCAACTTCAAACAATGGCATTACAGACTACTATAGAATTTTAACCTCTTCACGAATGAAGTAAGTATGATTCTAATTCATCTGTACTTTTAGCATTACTGCCAAGGTCCGTGAATCGACCTTATTTAATCATTAAGGCAATTTGCCTCAATTCTTATTGATAAAAAAAGACAGAATTTTCATTCTGCCTTTAATTTATATTTAGTTCGCTTTCGTTTTTCCACAGCTACTGCACTTGTAACCTGTCAACTCCTGTTTTGTCGTTGCAGGTGAATCGACAACATATCTTGTTTCATACACGGCTTCGTGATGAACAGTCTTATAGCCAGTTAAAACCTGTTGAAACTCCATATGATAACCAGAACAATCCCAACTTGATTTAAAATGTGCATCAATATTGTTTGTAATATCAGCTCCACACTGATTACAAATAGAGCGTTCTAAATCCTGATATTGAGGAACCTGTTCATCATAGGCATCTTGCACCAAAACCTGTTCGTTATGTCCTTTTTCTGGAACATTTACCGTCTTGTACTGAGCCACCCAGTTATGTGTATGTTCGGCTGGTTTTGAGTTATTTGAGTTTGAACCACTGTTATTCGATGGCTTAGACGAGCTAGAGTTATTGCTACTGTTGTTAGATGGTTTTGAAGTGCTAGAAGTATTGCTACCGCTGTTTGAAGGCTTAGAAGAAGAACTTGTGTTGTTCTTATTCGAGCTAGTATTTGTAGTCGAAGCTGTGTTGTCCTTCTTTGATTCTGAAGTATTTGATTTATTTGATGAATCGGCTTTCGCTGTTCCTTCTTTCTTTTCTTCCTGCTTTACTTCAGTTTCATCTTTTTTCTCATCTTCCGTCTTAGCAGAATCTTCAGATGGTGTCAAAGTGGCAGTGCTGCCATCTTTTTTTGTTACGTCTAAATTGACTTTATCATCCTTTAAAGAAACATCAACTTTCTTTGTATCCGTAGTATCTACATCTTTGAATACGAATGTTTTGTCCTGATCCTGTAATCCTACTTTTACATCCAGTTTATCATTTTCTTTGACAGTGTAATACAAAGTACGTTCTTCTTTGTTTTTTACTGCATCTCCATTTTCCAACAAGTTATCACTGAAGTTCTCTTCTGAACTTGATTTTGTTTCAAACACTGTGATTTTCTTTCCAGTATTGTTTGTCATCTTCAAAGATTTTGAATCCTTACTTTTTTGACCAATTGTTTTTACTGCTTTTTTCTTGGCAACTTCTGTTGTCTTTGTGTCTTTTGTTCCTGTCGATGAAGCAGAACACCCAGTCAAAATCATACTTAATGCAATCGCACCTGCTGTTAAAATTTGTTTTGTTTTCATATATAATGCATCCTTTCCTGATCTATCTTGTTAAGGCAAATTGCCTTAATTTTTTAATCATTTCCCTTTACACCCCTATTTTACCATGTATCCTTTCAAAAAATGCTAGATTTTTGTGCGAATTTCGGGCCTTCACTGCCATGCGAAAATGTACTGTACTGCGACTTCAAACAATGGCATTACAGACTACTGAATAATTTTAACCTTGCCACGAATGGCAAAGGTGTGATTTTAGTTCATCTGTACTTTCGGCATTCCTGCCAAGGTCCGTGAATCGACCTTATTTGAAAATTAAGGTCAATTGCCTTAACTCTTATTTATCCCATCCACTAATTTTTACATCATAGAGCACTTGAATCTTCTCAATGCATTCTTTTATGATTGGATGTCTATATCTAATAAGTGCAGACCATATTTCCTCCCATCTTCTTTCATCATCTTCATCATCCATAATCTTCTCACCAGCCAAACCAACCACGTTATCTAAATCTGTTCTTTTCAAATGTTTAAACAATTCTTTAACCGGAATCGTCCTTTCTAAATGTTGTAGAACCAAGGATTGATATTTACACAAACAATCGTCATACTTTTCAAAGCAAGCTACTTCCTCAAATTCATCCGATCTCACATCATCATCTAGTTTACGTGCAAGAACATAAGGTTTTATAGTGCAAGCATAATATAGAATTGCAAAATTTGTTTCTCCATTGAATGCTAACAATTCAGGGGAATAACCTCCCTGATTGTAAAGTATAATAGACTTCATTTTTTCTTCCTCCATTCTTAAGGCAAATTGCCTTAATTCTTGAAATCATAAAAAAAGACAGAATATCAAATTCTGCCTTTTGCTTATGTCAAATTATTTTAAATGGGCACATACATTTTTAAGGAAAGATGTATAAAAGGGCTTGATCGTCATTAGTATATGTACCCATTTGAAATAATGAGCAGGCTCATGTTTTCTGCTCTGTCCAGAACACTGGCTTATGGATCATTGTCCCATGTCTAAAATTCTGATGGATCAGATTCTGACATTCTCGTTTTAAAATCTGAAACATCTCTTGTTAAGTAAGCTTTTCACAGCTAACGTTTGTAGCACCACATTAAAGGTTACGTTGGAAAGTAGGAGATTCACCTCCCACTGAAAAAATATGTTGCTACATCTTGAAATTAAAAATTGAAGGTCCCAGGAATTGCACCTGATAATACTAAGACCTTCATTAAAAAAACTTACGAAGAATAAAGCTGTTGTCTGTTTGATATATATTGAACCAGAGAAAATATTCAGACATTGCAAATTTCATCATAAGTATTTGTCATTCGATTTAAAAGCAAAAAGTAGTCTTTAAAAAGGAGATTCCTCCCATCTTTTTAATTATGCTTTAATTTAAATCAAATGATGTCCTACCAACAGATAAATCTTAGTGTGAGCTATCGTAGAAGGACCTATCTCCTTGTATTATTTAGAAAGATTTATGTGTTGGTAAGCTTAGTGTTTGAGGATTGTGGGAGTTGCACCCACGGAACTTGCATCCTCATGTAATGGCAGGCTCATGTTTCTGCCGTGGTCATTTTTGATATCCGCTTATAGCAATCTGCTATATCTAAACTGACGGCGAAAAAGTTTTACTTTCTATATTATCTCAGTTACCAAAGGGAGATAAACAATAGAACAGGTCCTGAAAACGGATATCTGGATTTGACTTCATGTTTATTGCGTATAAGATGCAATCGGTGAGTTAATTAGCATCTAACTATAAACAACCTCATGTCTTATCGTTTGGGTCGTGCATTGTAGGCGGTCGAACTACTTAGCACGGTATGAAATCAGGACTTACGTGTATGCGGGAAAACCAACGTCATACAGTGCCCGCCTTTTTTCTAAAATGTGCTGTACTGCAACTGTTTCTTCAAAAGTTCCGGTGCCTTCACTACCATGTTAAAATGTGCTGTACCGCAACTTCAAATGGCATTACAGACTACTATAGAACGTTAACCTTGCCACGAATGACAAAGGTGTGATTCTAATTCGTCTGTACTTTCGGCTTTAAAAGCCAAGGTCCGTGAAACGACCTTATTTAAAATTAAGGCAATTTGCCTTAAGCCGTTGAATTGACATTTACTTAATTCCAATTAACAAAATAATATAGTAACGCATACACATGCCAACAAACAAACAAATACACCATAAAGCAAATACGCAGGTAAATTCCAAAAATACCATCTTAGCGAAAAAATTTCGCAATTTTTTAATGGAATAATATCATTAAGTAAAGAAACAATACATTCTAACACCAACAGAATCACTAGTATGTAAACTAACCATTCAAGAATGAAATACCCAGATATCATATTCATCACTCTCCTTGCCATTAGAAGCAGACATGCTGTCCTTTATATCTTTCAAATTTATATCTACCTATATTTTACCATTTTAATCTGGCAAAAATGCTAGAAATTTGTGCGAAATGCAATCAATCCTTGCGAAACATATGGATATAGATCAGGTCATCTGCATACATCTTTTTTACAAACCGTATACAATAGTTCGCTTCATCTGTAGAAGCGTAAAGCTGATATCTACTCAGGCCAATCGTTTTTAAATTTAAGCGATTTACCAGATATTCAATCGACTCATATCCATTCGGTACGATCACATCCTTAATGTATTTACAAAAAGCCTGCATTTTTTCTTCATAGACTGAATTCAGGCTATCATCTACATTCATATGATATTGAGGTACCCATACTCCATTACGAAAGGATAGATTTGTATAGCCTATCAGGCTGTCACTGTTCCTGCTGAAACTACATTGTTTCGATAAAACGTATTTCATATTCATCACTCCTTTCGCATGAACAAAAAAAGAATACTAACGATTTTCATTTAAAATTCTACAAAAGCAACAAATCCCTCATAAGCATATGTACGATACCAACCATCCTTTAATGTCCGGCAAGGTTCCACACAACTTGTATCTGTAGAACCTCCGAAATAATCGTAAACATTAAATTCACCAATATATAAATGTTCTGACTCCCTATCCATCATCTTGTCAATACAACCTTGTACCGTTTTATAATCTTTGTCATCCTCATTAAATACAGACACATGACTAACATTATAAATATCATCAAGCGAAGTTCCTTCGTTGCTAACAAAAGTCTTAAACTTATCATTTCCAATCAGAAATGAACCACCTTTAGAATGTACTTTAAAACCATGCTCTCCAAACAGCTCCATGATTCTACACCAGTGACTGTTAGCTTTTCTTCCAAATCTTGATATTTGAGCATATATTTCATTTAATGTACATTCTTTGCCAAGCACTTTCCTTTCAAAATCACTATAATCTGCACTACTTAAATACAAGTCTAAATATTCATCATCATTTATAATCGACCTCGCTAAACCAATTGCATTACATTGTCCATCGGTATTCATCGAAATCACATCAACTATATTTTCGATTTTCATTTGTAAATCCACCTCCATTTGCATAGAAAAAAGGGCCTAAACACACGTTTCAGGTCCTCTGTATACACTAATTTGATGATACCATTATAGCACAACTCTCGGACAAAAATGCTAGAAATTTGTGCGAAAATTGTTCAGAGCAAAAATGAACATTGTGAACAAAAAGAGCTATATGTGCTTTATATAAAACATATTATGATTCAAAAATGTTCAAATAAAAAATCCAATAAAATTTTCACAAAAAAATTTATTGTTGACAAAAACAGGAAAATAAGCATTTTCACGCTGTATTATGCACAAAGAATAAAAGAATTAAGGCATTTTGCCTTAATTCTATAATTCCATACAGCTTTCATTTCTTTCTTCTTCTAAATCATCCTCAACAACTACTTTACTGTTTTCATTTCCAGAAGTATCTAATATCTTGTTGATCTCCCTTTGACGAATTCTTGCACTTGCTAACTCATCCTGTAATTCAAAAGGTTTATTCACCATCTCTTTTGCAATTTTTAGATTCCCTTCGTAATTCTGAATGGTTTCAATCGTTTTATTCAGTGAATAGCGTATATCATTGATACGTTTATACATTCGATTGAAATTTACTCGACCTACTGGATTTACCGAATCAACATTGATTGTACGCAATGGTGTTTTCAGTTTGATTACAATTCCTTCACCTGCTAAACCTAATCCAATCAATACGTCTGCTTTCATAAAGCGACCCACAAATTTATTTTCTTTATAATCACTCAGCTTGTACCCCTTTGTACATTCCTGAATTGCATCCCAAGCATCCTTCAGATCGTGATATTCATTCCCTTTGACATCATAAAATGTAAAATGCTCTGTATCTCTAAGATTGTTGGCTTCAATCTCATCTTTGAAATATTCACATTCTTCTGCAAGAATAGTGCGATATTTCTTTTCTGTTTCGATTCGATCTGGTAAAAGTGCAACATCATCCTGTGCCTGTAGTTTCTTCTTCTGCCATGATCTACGCATTGTTTCCAATCGTTTCACTTCATTGTCAACTTCAAATTTTTCCTTAATGATAGGATTTCCAGATGCAATCGCTTTAACCTCGGCATACGAGAAACTATTCTGTGTATCTTCTTCAAATTCACGTGTATCTCCCGTACCTTCTAGAAGCTGTGTTACATAGCTTGATTTTGTTTCGACCATCTGCCATGAATATGCATCAAATGATTTTTTAGTAACATAGCGGAATTCGTAAATTTCGTTATACATATTTCCTTGTCTGAATGCTCGTCCATTCTGCTGTTCAATATCGCTTGCACGCCATGGAACATCTACATGGTGTATTGCTATCATGCGTTCCTGTATATTCGTTCCTGCTCCAAGTTTTGGTGTTGAACCAATCAAAACACGCATTTCGCCTTTATTCATCTTTTCAAAAAGATTCTGCTTTTTTAATTCTGTGTCATAATCATGAATAAATGCGATCTCGTTTTCGGGAATACCTAATTCTACAAATTTTATCTTTAGATCGTCATAGACATTGCTGAACACATAGCTGCCTTCCCCATCATCTTCCTTCTCATTCTTATGAGGTGTAGACGAGTCACAGAAAATAAGCTGGGTTGCTTTATCATTATCATAATCCTTGTAAATCTGATATACCTGTTTTGCAATCGTCCATAGTTTTCCATTTTCTTCGTCTGGATAATTTGGATCAATCAATCGCATATCAATACTTGCTTTTTTACTGTCTGATGTAATCTTAAGCATATTGTCGATATGCGGATCCACATTTCCATTATGAATGCTTTCGGTACGTTCAACAATTTCACTGATGTAGTTTTCCAGTACATCACTTGGCTCAATGGCAATAACGGTCGGCTTACCTCCAATATGTTTTGGCGGTACAGCTTTCACTCGACCTAGCACCGATTCTTCCAGTGATTTTCTCAGCATTCCGGCTGTCTGAATCTCCGCAACCTGTCTAAAGTGATTCATCAATTCTTCCATGTTGAAGAATTTACAGAAGCGGGAACGATTGACAAAGCCTGAGCCATCCACACTGATTTCAAAGCTGTTGGTTACTTTACCAAATGTCTTTGCCCATGCATCAAAGCAACGGATATTCTGTTTTCTTAGATCGTTCTCCTGCAAATATCTCTGCATAGTATAAAGCTCTGCCATAGTATTCGTTACTGGAGTCCCTGTTGCAAAACAGATACCACCGCCATTATCCTCAATGATCTTGCATTTCATATACATATCCATAGCTTTTGCGGAATTCTGCTGTGGAACACCTGCAATATTTCGCATAGCCGTATAGCTGAAAAGATTTTTAAACTCATGTGCTTCATCAACAAACATATAGTCGATTCCTAGATTTTCAAATGGAACTACATTCTCATCCCGTCTGGAATCTGCTAATCTCTGTATCTGCATTTCGATTGATTTTTTCGTTCTTTCCAACTGCTTCACGATCTTTGTTTGGTTTTCATTGTATGAGTTGTCCATTTGTTCGATGGCAGCATTCATCTCATCCATCTGTTTTCTCATCAGTTCAATCTGCAAATCAGTACCGATTGAAATCATCTTAAAGCTGGAATGTGCCATGATAATTGCATCATAGTTTCCAGTAGCAATCTTTGTTGTAAAAGCCATTCTACGCTGTTTTGACATATCTTTTTTGGTTGCCACCAATACATTGGCATTTGGATATAAACGTAAAAAATCGTTTGCCCACTGTGATACGATATGATTTGGAACAACATACAGAATCTTGTTTCTTAGTCCTAAACGCTTCATCTCCATACCACTGGCAACCATTTCAAATGTTTTTCCAGCTCCAACCTGTTGCCACAGCAATGTGTTTGTATTCGTATCCATGATACGTGCAATTGCATTTTTCTGATAAGGCTCCAGATTGTAGGAAGGTGCCATTTCCGGAAAAGAAATGAATGAACCATTATAGACTCGGTTTCGGATGTTGTTGAATCTATGATTGTAAATATCTACCAAATCTTTCTTTCGTTCATAGTCCTGATAAATCCAATCCTCAAACTCCTGCTCCAAATCTTCCGCAAGCTGTCGAGCCTGAGCTGTTCTTTCAGGATTGACTTCACTTTTTCGATGTATTTTCCCGTCATCATCTTCTTCCTGCCAGTAGTTTCTGATCTCAGGCATTCTGGAATTAATAATATCTGTGAAAAGATCATATCCATTGTAATCCGGCTGGCTTTTCCAGAAGTCTACATTATCAGATTTTTGAACTCCCCAGTTTAAAGTGACCTCACTGTTGATGTTCCATCGACTCGGCTGTGTTGTAAAATATTTAGCCGAATATTCATCATAGTCGATTCTCATACGTGAATAATCATACCCAGACTCCTTAAAAATGTGACTACTGAATTCACGGATATATTCAATAGGAACCCATTGAGCACCTAACTGTACATGAATGTCCTCAGCCGACAAAGGTTCTGGTAAAACACTTTTTAATGCTTCGATATTATTGTCAAAGCCATATCTTTCTGCAATCTCAATCTTTTCATAGATATCTCCACTCAAATATTCATCCGCCATGAGTAATTTTCCAGACTCTGGCTGAATGAAGGCAATCTTTTTATCTAGCAGTTCCTTCTGTACGCTTTCTTCTGTCACAGAAAGCAGTGAACTCATGTATTCTAAATTTAAATATGCATACGTATCTAAAGATACACGTACCGCATCTTCCAAACTTTCTACAGCTTTTATTTCACGTTTTGGTTGAATCGTTCTTTCTGAAAAAATTTGAGTTTTGCTTGCACGCTTTGTTTTGGTATCGTAGTTTTCAAGTGAATCCAATAGAGCCATACGAGGATCGTTGTCTAAAAGACGGATGTTCGTTCTTTTATGGATAGGACCATATTCTTTAACAAAATCATCGTATAAAGCATTCAACTCTGCACGTTTTCCAAGATAAAGAATCTCATCAACATCATTCACCTGCATACGAATCAATTCATTTGCTGTATCAGCTAATTTGATAAGGCAAATTGCCTTAAGACGGTCTGTTTCGCTTTTGAATGATACAATATTTTCATCTGGTTCATTTGTGATACCTACAACATAGTAATAGTCAGCTTCTTTGAAATACAGTTGGTCATTCTCAACAAAAAACGCATTGACTGCCAGTTTTGAGTGCTGTACATCCATTGGAATAAACATTTGCTGTTCTTCTGATATTTGTTCTTCTTCATAGATTTCTACTGGAAAATCTTGGATAACAGCATCAAAATAACTCTGCAATGATTTATCTTTATCTGTTGTAACTTTCAGTACATAATTATCAAACTGTCCTTTTTCTTCTGTAACACGACCAAACACATGGTCTGGATGCATAACAAAATAATCATTCATCTGTCGGTGTTCTGTTACATATCGTCTTTGTGTGAATAATGCATCATGATTGACTTCCTTTTCATCATTACGTTTTAGAAAAACAATATCACACGCTACATCTGTATTTGCTCCGTTTTCATGGAACAGATTTGAAGGTAAACGCAACGCACCTAAAAAATCAGCTTTTTCATTGATGTAGGATAAAATGTCGCTCTTGCCATCCATGGTGTCGGTTGATGTAATAAAAGCAACGATACCGCCATCCCGCACCTTTTTCAAAGCCTTGGCAAAGAAATAGTTGTGGATGTTCCAGTGATGTTCATTTAGATCACGTTCCTGCATATCATGCACTTGAAAAAAGCCAAATGGAACATTTGAAATAGCCAGATCAAAATAATTGTTTGGGTATGAATTACTTTCAAAGCCGGTATTTTCCACCTCTACCTTATCATAAAGGTATCTGCCTATTGTTGCACTCATGCTGTCAAGTTCTACACCACAAAGTGTTGAGCCTGAATACATATCGTTAGGCATTCGTCCGAAAAAGTTACCATTTCCCATACTGGTTTCTATAATCTTTCCCTGATTGAATCCCATTCGTTCAAGAATTCGATAAATATTGTCGATCACGTTCAGTGGTGTATAAAAGGATGTTAATGTGGATTCTTTTGCATTTGCATATTCATGCACTGTCAAAAGCTCCTTGATTTCCTTTCTTTCCAAAGTGTAATCTGTATCACTCTCATTAAATACATGAGGACAGCCACCCCACCCCGAAAAACGTGCAAGTTTTTCTTTTTCTGGTAAAGTAGCTGTCCTGTTTTCTTTTTGAAGCTGACGAACGATTCTTAAAGCTTCAATATTGTATTGTATCTTTGTTTTTGTAGATAGTCTTTCATCACTTAGATGTACTCTCTCCAATACTTGGTTTGTAGTACTTTCAGGTTCTGAACCCACTGCCATGTTATTTCTCTGGCTTGACTCATCAATTGCTCCTTCTTCTGCAACTTCTCCATCCAGCTCAATTCCTGAGATACTGGATACGTTGTTTCCAAATCCTTCATCACCTGCGTGAAGTGTGAATTGATTTCCTGATAAAGTTGAAATTCCAGATTGCTCAACTGTTCTGGATTCTTCTCCTTCAAAATGGTATATAATAGATTGTTTTTTTCCTTCAGAAGTTTCACTACCTCCACTTGATTCATCATCCCCCATGAAGAGTTCAAATAAGCTAAGTTGTTCGAATCGATTGTTTTCATCTGGATTCACTCCTTTCCTTTGTTTTATTTTCCTCATATATATTTTACCATGTATCCTTTCAAAAAATGCTAGAAAAATGTGCGAAAGCATATCACCCTTCGCACATAATTATTCAAAATTAAGGCAATCTGCCTTAAAGCTCAATATCCCCTTTTGAAATGTTGTAATAATATTCGTCCATAGCTTCATCAACTGTTTCATTTTCTAATTGAACGGTCGAAAGAAACTCACCACTTGCAGTCCAAATCTGCTTTACATTTTCATCAGGGTCCCTCAACAATACATAATCATCATCACGATCAATCAGAATCTCATGTTCTTCCATCCAGTCTGGTCTTGCCACAGCCTGAGAATTATTTGTATAGTCTGACAAGCCACATTTTTCTAAAAGCCAGGCAGGCAGAATTTCATCTTTATTCATGGAATTATAATGTTCCATTTCTTCATCCGTAAAATATTTACCTGTTGCAATCAGCCTTTCTATGCGTGAGCTAACATCTGCCCACGAGAATGTTTTTGATTCAGAATCTTTAAATAATGATGCTGAATCTTTTGATGAAACACATATAGTCAATCCTTTTGAATCATGGTCAATGTAGCCTTTGTCTTGTTTTTTATTTTTAAAATCATAGGTTCTGCCACCAATACCATATTCATTTTTAAGATAGGTTGCTTTGTCTTTTGCATTGACATTCATAGCTGTATACAGATGATAGATACGATATTTTCCATTCACAAAACCTGAACCAATTCTTAGAATATTGTTGATACTTCTGTCAGACCATGGACTAAAATCATTTGTATCTTCTTCATGAAAAACATCATCACTTACATCAAACAAATTGACTTCCGTATAATGTGGCTGTGATGTCGACACCTCATAACTTGGAGGAAGCGGTGTTTCTTTCACCACTAAAGGAAGCGGAATCAAAACATCTTTCACCTGTTCATTTGAATGGATCACAAAATCATCATCTTTATTCATTTCTAACGGATCACTCAAATAATTGTCCGTAATGTTCCAAGCATTCGTGTATTTCCCATCCTCGTCCACCATATCCTCAACATTGCATAGAATATCTTCTACACTTGGTAGTGTAGTTTCTTTTGCGGTGTCCAGTCCGGCTTTTAAAATACTGTCCTGCTTTATTCTGCAATCTTCAATAAAATGTTTCACTTTTGTCTTTCCTGCATCCGTCAGACTATATTCATTGCTACTGTATAGATCATGTTCCCATTCATCTTTGCATAGCCAGATTTCTTTATTATCAAATCCTTGTTCATATTCCAATCTTTCAAAAGCTTCATTCAGCATTACACGTGGATTTTGAATTTCATCTAAATTCTCATTCATCGCAATATCAGAAAGACGTTCCAATAAATCAGGCAACGAATAATCATGATCCAGCATCCACTGTAGCCTGTATTTTTCGTACTCATTCATTTACAACACTGCTCCTTTTTTTTAAGGCAAACTGCCTTAAAGTTCCATTTCATTACTTTCCAACTCCTGTGTTTTTGCATCCTTTTCATACTCATCCATCCAGATTTCTTCCTCATAGCTGTTTCCGTAATAGATGTTTTCAAAGGACTCCTGATAAGAATCCATTGCAAACTCACCTCTAGCAATGGTTTGACGATTTTCTAAGCCAACCATTAACACATCATCACTATCATGTAAATAGTATATATATTCAGTTGTTGCAAGTGCCGCCATATACAAATCATTGTATGCATCAAGTACTCGCATAGGAATTTGATAATCACCCATTGTTTCAACTTTATAAAACGGATCCTGAACAATACCGTTAATTTGATCGTTCACATAATTAAAACCAAAACGTTTGTTCTGCTGTAAAATACCCGATACTGCATATCCACCTGCAAGTTCTGCATTTTCGCCCTGACGATAATCTTTATATTCGTAAAAACCTTCGTCACCTTTTTTCATCAATGTGCAGTTTTTAAATTCAGGGACTGGAAATTCTGTTAACACCACCTCGTCCCCTTCATCTACCAAGCATTTTTCGGACTTGGTTTCGACATCTCCATACAGCATATATTCCTGTATGTTGATATTATTTTCATCACCTTCGTTTACCTTGAAGTGTAGTAGTAAATCCATCTTTATTCTCCTTATCTTTAAAATTAAGGCAATCTGCCTTAAATCTCCATTTCCTGAATCTCCATTTCAATAGCGTTTACAAACAGACCTTGAATATCCTCACAATGTTCGACAAAATCTTTCAATTGATCTTTTCCTTCACATTTATTGACAAGTCTTGAAAGTTCGTAATCATCACAGATACCATCAAAAACTACTTCTGCAACATCCGATTCTTCAATCCCTTTTTCATAAACGAAGTCCGTTTCATCATAAATATTATTTAAATTATTACTAATATTAAGAACATCAAGTTTAAACTCCTCATCACTAATCATCCTTTCGAGATTTGTGAATGGGTACTGCTTGTTAGGAAAAGTTGAATATCCATCCTTTGCAAGCAACTCATTGAAATCATTTAATTTCATGTTTTGGTGAAGTCCATGACTAAAAACAAAATCAGCCACTGTCATCCCAATGAAAGCACCTTCCGGTTTTGTTTTACTATCCCATTTCAATGGAGCATCAATAATATCCTGTATTTTTAAATTTTCTCTCCGCTCATTTTCTTCAATGATATCCAATACCATAGGCACGATTTCACGATCTAACAAAGATGCAAAATCATCATTCTGCATAAAGCTGTCATATGCCTGACAAACTTCTTCATCTGTTAAAGTGCGTGAAAGCATAGGTTCAATATCTCTACGCAACAAGTATTCAAACATTGCTTTCATAGGTATATCTGACTGCGTATGTTCCAGTACAGATGATTTGTATTTTCTTACACAATCCTCATAATTAGCATAATACCCTTCCGAATTAGACCAAGTAGCTGATTCCGTATCCAGTCCCTTAACCACAACATAAGGTGTTGGTGAACCTGTAGAAGTCCGATCTAAAATTGCAAAATTAGCTTCTCCATCAAAAGCAAGAACATTAATATCAAATCCTTCTTTATCTTTGAATGTAATTTGATTCATTTTATATACCTCCTTAAGGCAAATTGCCTTAACTATAATTCCATTTCATCTGCATCTTTCTGTAAGTCATCAATTTCCAGTACATCTTTAACGACATCCTTGTACACATCATCTTGATTGTAAAGTGCTCGTTTATATCCAAACTCACCATCTGCATTGACTGCATTTTCAACTTGAGTTTTAAATAGAAAGTTGTTTTCCATATTATCTTTGATTCGTTCATATAGAGCTTCTTCAACTTCAGAAAGATGATTTAATACTTCATCATGAGTCTTTCCTGATATATCGCCATTGTTGTACAGCTCATCCATTTTTTCTTCTACTCGCATAACATCACGTGCTGTATCCACTTTTTCAAAATGTTCTCTTGTGAAATTGATTGTCTTATATTTCAATTCCCTTTTTAGCATTTCATCAAAAATCTTGTCGACACGTTTGGCTTCCTCCACCGACAATTTACGTCCTGCTTCAGCTTCGGGAATAAAATCATTTTTAAAAAGCAATGCATTCTGATCATTTTCATGCTCAATTTTCCAATCCAGATAATGGCTGATTGTATCAATGATATCTCCATTTTCACTTCCTATATCATATCTTCCAGAATAAACATAAGGTTCATCTTCGTTTCCCTTGTAAAGTGTGATTTCATAATCTGTTTTGTCATATCCAAGCATTGTATCCTTGAGATGATCGTTCATTCTTTTTAGCAGTTCATTTGCTTCTGCAAAAGAAAGCTTATCTTCTGGGGCAATATTGCTTTCTTCTGAGTACTGAGCAACAGTACCATTTTCTGACCAGTTGATTGCAATTTGAACATTGACTTTATTTTGCTCCTGCTGTGTCTGTAATTGTTCCATGTACGTATCAATTTTAGATGTTAGATCAAATGATGTACTTTTAATACACTTTAAATTCTGCTTTACATTCTCCAAGTCTGATGGCTCAGTCGAAAGTCCCCATGTCGCAACATACGGGAATGAATAGTCCGATGTATCAATGCCTAGATGGCTTGAAACGATATATGCAATTGATTCTGCCTGCACTTCTCTTTCGCTTTTACTGAATTCAATGTTTTCTTTCTGCTTGAGCTGATCTAGATTTTCGTTGCTGTGAACAATCGAATGAGCAATCTCGTGAATCATGGTCTTGATTGTCTGGACCTCGCTCATTTCGGGTTGAATCTTGATTTCGTTTGTCAATGGATTATAGCATCCTTTGGCTGACCCCTCGAAAGCTTCGATTGTTATAGGCACTGGGCTGATCTCCATCAACGCTTTTGTCAAAGCTTGATAATCCTTTACACTTCCTTCCAGATCCTTTACGGGACTTAATTCAATCACTTCTTTTCCTTCGATCTGTTCTGTTTGAGACACATCGAATGTATATCCGATTTTAAATGTATGTTTTTTTACTACAACTTCTTCCTTTTTGAATTTTCCGTCATCGCCTAGTATTCGATTCCCATTTTCATCCAGAACATATTGCTTTTCTTTTACTTTGATTTCGACAGGCATCCAAATCATCAAGCCTTTTTCACCTCTTTTGACCTGACGATTAAAATCCTGCTGCCACTTGTTATAGCCAGCAAGGTGAGTGGCACGAGGATTCTGTCCTAGAATCAGCAATGTGTTGTTCATACTGTAATCGTGAAACTTTGACATTGTATCTAAAAGGGTTTTGAATCTGTCTGAATCTAGGTATTCATAAATCCCTTTATTCATCGTTTCAATAGCCTTATCTATAGTTTCCTGTCTTTTTTTATCTTCCTCTTCTTTTGACATCTTCTTCCAGTTTCTTGCCATAATTAACTCCTTTCAAAATTAAGGCAAATTGCCTTAACGAAAAAAAACTCTCAAGTCATTGAATCTCAAGAGTTTATAAACATTCTTCTAAATCATCCTTTTCCAATTCATCACCGTATAAAATTTCTGTCATTTCCTTGACTTCCTGATTCTGGTTGACTTCTTTGTAGATATAATCTTCATAATGTTTCACTGCCTGCTCACGTGAAAGCATATTATTAATCACTCTGCCATCCGGCAATGTAAGACATTCTTTATCCGCATTATATTCAATAGGATGCTGTTCGCACATCTCATCAAACAGAGTTTGACGAAGCTCATACCTTTCTTCATCCAAATCACAATAATCACCAAATTCGTAACCACCATTGACACGATCTGAACCAACTGCAATACCGAAGTATTCTCCATTCTCATCTTCATCCCATTCGCACTCTGAATCGAGAACATAGAAATCTAAGTTCATGTAATCATAAATCTTGCTTAAATCCTCATCAGTAAGATTGATGTCAAAACGTTCATTTGCAGTAAATCTCAGATTGTCCGTGCTCACATAATAAAATCCTGTGGATGTACGATCGTACACATACTCTAAAGTTTCATCCGCTAAGCAATGCAAAATTGCATCTTTTCTATCCTCATCCATTGTCATGTCTTTCGCATCTGATTTCATTTCAACCATACCCATTTCGTCATTGCGTAATTCCTTTATGGTTTCCATTTCCTTTAATTTTGCTTCTACCTGATAAATACGTTCATCCAGAATATTTTCATAATCTGTTGTCATCTTTTTGATATTTTCAACATTAATATTCTGATAGTTCATGCCTAGATACTTGTTGCGGTCAATAAGTCGGCTCTCAGGTTCGCATATTCGCTCATACATTTTGATTTTATCTTTATACTCAATAAGGTCTTTTTCGTAATGTTCCTTGTAATAATTCATATCTTTCAAGAAGCAGTTTAAACTGCAACTTTCAAGATAGTATCCATTTTCGTAAAGCTTCAGGTGATCCAGCCTATCTTGTAAATAATCTATATGCTTATTAAATATCTCATTCACTTCGGGAGAAACACGTACAATAAAGAAATCTTTCAACATTTCCTTTGGAGGTTTAATAATTGTCTGCCATTCGTATCTGTAGTGTTCCAATTCCTTAGAACATTTGCTGATTTCTTTTTTCATTTCATGAAGTTTAAACTGGTCTGCTTCAAAAGCTTTTTTCAAAGGTGCCGTATCAACAAGTTCAAATGGTCTTGATTGATAGGTACTCCCCAAGCGATACACATCCTTATTATGCTGAGTTAAAATTTTATCCTTTACTTTTAATACTTCCATTACTGGATGTATGCTTTCTTCAAAATAAGGAAGTCCATTTTTCAGCATAATCAAATGTGACCTTAAATCCTGAAATGCTTTGTATTCACTTTCAGTGGGTACGTCTATTGTGGACTCCATCTTTCTTTGACTTCTTTTTAAAATACGAGCCATATACCATTTTCCTTTCTAAATAAAAATAGTTAAGGCAAATTGCCTTAACTATAATTCCATTTCATTCTTTCCAATCTCATCCTGATATTGTTCTAGACCTTTTTCAAATTCTTCACTCACATAATCAAAATCATCTGGAGCATCTAAATACTGGTCAAACAATTCTTCCAGATGATAATGCAACTCATCATCGTCTGCATACAGATAAACTTGGTCACCTGCATCAAATTCATGTTTATTGATTGCACTCTTTAAAAGTGTATTTATATCGTGATCGGATAGACTTGAATTGATTGCGTACAGCTCATCTTTAGTTTCATTCATTGCATAGGAAATTCCATCTTTGATACAGTATGTTTCAAATGTACTCAACACATCTTCTGGAATATCCTTTTCAGAATGCAAAACAGGTAATTCAACATTTTCTAGAGACATTTCCTTTTTCTGAATTTCATTTTCAGCTATCCGTTCAAAATTTTTAATAAATTCTGGATATGCTTTAACAAAGTGCTCATAAATGATGGCAGTTCGTTTATTCTCATCCATTGCATTAAAAACATCAACACTATGTCTATCTGAATACGAATATCCATCCTGATGTAAGATGATATGATTATCCTTATTTAAATAAATTTCAACACTTAGATAATTCCAATTTATCCCCCAATCTGGATCGTCGAATCTCATTCGTAAACATGGAATGTAAGCTACTTTGCCACTTCCATGTCGGTGTCCAATACCGATTCGGTCCAAGTCTCGATCTTCCGTATAATCAGGTCCACCTGCCCATCTCGAATCTGGACAAAGATCTTTCCATTGTGGATTTACTTCATAAGGATGTCGCCCAAGCTCGTGTTCCCAATAAAATCGTGGTCCACCTAAAGCTTCAAATAAATCAAAAATCTCTTTCAATTCTTCAGCCTTAATCATATCGAAAAATTTATCTTGAGCCTTGTCACATCTTTCTTTCCAATATTTTTTTTCATTTTCTTTGTTTACCTCGTTCACATAATCCGTTTTAATTTTAGCCTGATTCGTTCTATCCAATAAAATATCCCATCTACTCATAAAATTAATCTATCCTTTCTAAATAAAAACAGTTAAGGCAAATTGCCTTAACTATAATTCCATTTCATCTTCCTGTTGGTTTTCACCTAGATCAAGTTCATCCTCGATCACTTCAAAATCATCAACTAATGGGTCCAGATTCAATCCAGAGCCATTCTCCCATTGCACGTGTACCAGTCCGGCATCATCCACCTGTTCGACAACACCACGTGTTCCATCAGGTACAGGATGAGAAGGATCCCGCATATGGTTACATTGAATCACTGTTCCTTTTACCAACAAATCACGAACAACACTGATGGAGATTGCGTAGTGTGGATCAAATCGTTTAACGTAGTTTGAATTTACATTTTTTTCAAATTGCAGAACATCATCCAACAGTTTTTGAATCTTGTCATACTGTTCCAAATCGCCACCAGCACAAGCACTTTTATAATCCTCAAGGTTCGTGATGATATCGTCTGTATCTCCTGTAACTAATGCTTCATATACTGCGTGTTTTTGCGTATCAATATCTATATCCCTGCAATCCATAGCTTCATATGGATCCATATCTTCAAAACATTCCACTAATCTGTCACATAGACTATTTGCCTGTTTTGAAAGAGATGCTGTCCACATCTGGTCTTTGTAAAGATCAATCATTTCATTGTTTATCCATACAGGCTTGTCCTGCTCGTCAAAACTTTCATAGATCATTTTCATTGCCTGTATGTGATTATCAAGATTGTTTGCCCACAAATATTTTTCAAGGCAATTTCCATTTCCTAAAAAATATTGACAATTACATTGCAATGTGGAAAGTATTTGATATTTATATTTGTTATCCTGATTCAATACTTCATTCTTCAAGTTGTTTTCAAATTCCATTTGAGCTACTCGTTCAAATACTTCATGGTACAGATAATTGTCATGATAGTATTCCGCCTGCAAAGGTGACAACACATTGTTCACCTTTGTTCCATCTGGTAGCCATAAACATTCCGCCTTTGCATCATATTTCATTGGATGCTTCTTTAAAAGGTCGGCGTATAACTGTTCCTTTTGATCGTATTCCGCTTGTTCCTTTTCCCACAAACCGGAAACCCCACCTTTCACTCGTCCATAACCTACTACTATATCTAATGCCCTCGATTCCAAAATGCCTGCATTATCATCTAAAGAAAGAAGATATTCATCCTTTGCAATCAGTGTTTTAAAGCTTTTGTAATCCTCATCCGTAAAGTCCATGTTGAATCTTTCTTTTGCTTCTTCCTGCAATTCTTCCATAAATACAATACGATTTCCATATTCACTTTGCGTGAATGTTTTCTGCATGGTTTCGTCAGCCAGGCAGGCTACAACATCTTCTTTAAAATATGTTTTCTGTCCTCTTTTTAAAATACGAGTCATAAACTAATCAATCCTTTCCAAAAAAATAGTTAAGGCAAATTGCCTTAACTATTCCATAGCTCTTTCATCTTTATTCTGCTGATCCTGAAGCTGACCTGTCATCTCATCCATATCATCAATAAATGTACGGATGTCTTTATATTCGACCTCATCATAATCTTCTTCTGAAACAGTATATTGAAATTCACTGTTTGCGTTCATGGATTGAATATATGTTCTTTTCAATTCATCTGGTTCTACTGGCTTCATACTTCTGAATCGTTCATCTGTAGCTGTTTCCTTGATTCGATTCACAACCAGTTCCGATTTTGGTGAGTTTTCAAGAATATAGGTGATGTTCTTTACATCTTTCATGAATTCATATTTATCGCTGTTTTCCTGATAATATTTAACCATATTATATAAAGTGGTAATGTCTTTTGAAGCAATTACACTTGCTTCTGTATCAATGCTTAAATAAGCCAATGCATTCATAGGTGAGTCAAAGATTATAATATCGCTTGCATGGTCTTGAATTTGTTTCCACCCAACTGATGTAAAAGAACCCGCAGCTTCGTGTTTGTATGGTGTATCTTTGATACCATATTCCAATGCGAAAGCTGGATTATTTTTTTCATCGTATCCAACAAATACTGCATTATGCATATTTTTGCTCATGTAAAGTGACTGATTTAAAATCAGAGTATCTACTACATTCCCTTCAAATGCCATTGTTTGTGTAAAATAATCCTTCATCTCATTAAAGTTACCGCTTTCTCTATCAGGTAGACTGATTCCTGTATGCTTGTACACCGCATTTTTCGTATGAGAATATTCGTATAGAACAAGATTTCTTGGATCCCTTTCCATATAATATTGATTCACCTTTTCTCTGGCTTCCATAAAACTACAGTTCTCATAAAACTGTACGAAGTCATAGCAGTTCATCCCGTTTGTAGTTTTTGCATTGTAGAAAACTAAGTTTTTCTGCAAATCAAAGATCAATGATGGATGTTCATAGCATACAAGGTATCTTGCATTATTTTTCTTTGAATATAATGTCAAGCCATAAACATTGTCAGCAATTTCTGCCACAGATAATTGTCTGATATTTACAGCTAAATCTCTTAATTCGTTTTTTTCGTCTTTTGTATAAAATTTAACACTCATGATAGAGCCTCCTTATGTTATTTTTCTAATTCAATAAAAGAATTGTTTTGTGAATATTGCACACATCATATTTCGTAATAATAGTCAGCCAGTCTTTCTTCGGCTAGTTCTTCTTCATCTTTCGTAAAACAATCTAGATCGACATCATCATAAATCTTGTTTATCACATCATCCCAAATACGATAGGATTCAATTTCATCCGCATTTTTAAGCTGTTCGTTAATTTCCTGATGTTGTATTGAGTAGTGGAAAGCCTGTTTACTCAAAATTTCTGTTTTACTGTATTCCGCCATAATCAATTCATCTACATGATTGATCTGGTCCTGATCAAAATATACGTCCCTTATCTTTTCATTCTGTATATAGCCATAAAAATGACGGGATGGTACATTTTCGTTGATAAAATTGTATAACCCATCCTGTAATGGAATTTCTACATTTGACATGTTACGTGTTATCGTATGCTCATAGCTTAACAGTCTTACATCCTGCACATCATCCGCTTGGATATTTCTGTAATCACCATTGCGTATCATGGACAGATAATCTTCGTATCTGTCCAAAGGTAATTTTGAAAATGTTTTATATAATTCCATAATTACGCTTAGTGTTCAAACTGTCCTAATTCATTCAAGGTCAGCTGATCTTCCTTCTCATCCTGCGGAGATGGAGCATGGACTGTTCTCGCATATTCATTTTCAAGCTGAACACGTGTAGCTACATCATCAATCACCTGGTTTAAAATTGCGGGTGTAATAGGTTTAACGTAACCATAGTAGCGATACGTAAGTTCAAGTGAATTTTTTGTTCTTAATTCACATTGATTTAGTATATACTGAGATGCCTGCTTTCCATTGATACCAAAGCGTTGTAGATTTTTCACTTGATCGGGTGTTAAAAAAACACCCTTATACATTTCAAATGCATCAGGGTGTTTTCCAATTTCTTCAATAACTTTTTTTGTTCGTTCATTCAGTGATAAATTGTTTTGGTTCTTCTTCAGGTACATCAGTCTTTCATACATCATGTCATAATCATCATAGGTCATCATACCAATACCTCCTTCCAAAATAAAAAAGATAAGCAGGGCAACAGGGAAGGTTGCAGATTAACCTACTTATCTTTTGTATAAAAATTGTGGATGATAATGTGTGCAATCCTTACAATTCCTCTACGATACCATTATATCACACCTGTAACACAAAAATGCTAGAAATTTGTGTGAACATTGTTCATCAAAGTTCATCAAAAATGAACATATGCTTTATATAAAGCACCTAAAAAAAGAAGATATTAAGGCAAATTGCCTTAATATCATTCAAACTCTACAATGTATTAATAATTATTTTGTCTCTTTAAAAAAGACATCCAAGACTCCGTTGTTTTAAGA
>OFMT01001015.1_pt1 | contig 22153 bp, 18 predicted proteins | sample 1541891 | NCBI WGS metagenome assembly OFMT01 (sample SAMN04209230, study PRJEB22552) | human gut metagenome | biome: gut; material: feces | host: Homo sapiens | place: USA: Oklahoma | reverse complement strand
TATACCTCACGGAATATTTTAAATGAATTGATAAGTGAAATAATCATTACAAAAAAAACAGTGGATGAAAGATAACGAATCTTTATCTTCCAGAATATCTGCCATGAGCTTGCATTTTCAAGCTTTGCAACCTCGATTAATTCCATGGGAATGTCACCTAATCCCGCCATAAAAAGAATCATGTTATAGCCAAGATTCTTCCAAAGGAAAAGACTGAGCACAATAAACTGGTTATATACTGAATCCATCCAGTTTACCGGATCGGCTCCCATTCCCTTTATAATACTGTTCAGTGCACCATTTTTATCAAACATAACCTGCCATACCAATACTACTGATGCCACCGGAACAACAAGGGGACTTATATAAATTGTCCTGAAAATACTTTTTCCCGGTATCCTGCAATCAAGAAGCATTGCCAGAAGGAGGGGCAGGATCACTGCTAAAGGCACCGCAATAACTGAAAATCTGAAGGTATTTCCAAGTGCCTGCAAAAAAGCCTGGTTATGTGCAAGCTGCACATAATTTTTAACTCCCACAAAATTAGTCTGAATCGGATTATCAATAATACTGTAATATACGATTACTAAAAAGGGAATTATGAAAAATGCAAGCACTCCCAGCCCGCTTGGGGCCAGGAATGAAATTGATTTTGTTATTTTAAGTAGTTTTTTCTTTTTCTCAACATTCATAATTCTCACAACCATTCACTACTTATTCTCATTCACATATTTGGTCATTTTATCCTGTAATACTTTAACAACATTATTAATATCCTTTTCATCGCCCTTGAAATATGATGAAATGTCCTCAACGAGCATCTCAATCATATCTGAGTTGATGTTTTCAAGTCTTGAATGTGTAACCATATCACAAAAGAGTGCTACTTCTTCTTCTGTTGCCGGTCCAATCTTAACCTCAATTTCCTCATATCCATTTGTCTCATCCTTAGGCTCAACCTTATTGCCATCCTCATCTGTATATTCAGTTGTGGTTGTCTCTTTCTTCATCTGCTTTTCAAATGCTTCCTTAGATGCAGGGAAGGCAAAATTATTAGCATCCTTTGCTTTAAGAACCTCTTTAATGAAGTTCCATGCTTCATCCTTATTGTCTGATGTACTTGAAATGCCATAGCCGTTCTGTATATTGAAATATGTTCCCTTTCCAGATGATGAAGGATAACCAACCTCCATGTAATCATCATTGAAGAGTTTAAGAGCCATCTGAAAATCAGACATACAGCTGGCATTGATAAGGCTTAAAAGCTGCTTACCATTTTTAATATCCTTGATAGGATTAAAGGATTCATCTGATGGTGTTTCCAGATCATCATCAGAAGGGAAGGTCTTGCAGAACTCTACAGCCTTCTTGAATTCCTCTGAATCAAATGAACATTTTCCTGTATTCCAGTCAATATAATCATCAATATTGTACATAATAAGATTATATAATGCAGATGTCTGTGAATCATATTCAAAGAGCTTTGTTCCCTTTTTCTTTGAATTGTAATATGTCATAAGATCATTCAGGGTCCAGCCATTTTCAAATGAAGCGAGCTCTGATTTTTTGCCTGCCACAGAATCTATGCTGAAACTCTTAACGGCTACATACTGTTTTCCATCAAAATTTACTGCATTAAGAACACCATCTATAAAATAGTCCTTATTAACCGTATCATCCTTTTCATAATAAGGTGTAAGGTCATCTAAAATGCCCTTTGCCACAAGATTTGCTATATCAATATTGGAAAGATTAATAACATCTGCAATATTACCTGCGATTATATCATTCATCATTGCCGTGGATGGATTGTCTGCATCCCCATAATTGGTAAACTCAATCTTATATTTATCACTCTGCTTGTTATAATCCACAATTATTTTCTGAAGATCACTGTCAGCATAAACAGACGCAACCTTAATAACCTTTTTCTCCTGTTGTTCCCCAGTTGACTGCTTAAGAATTCCTACTGAATTACTGTCCTCGCCCTCGTTGTATATACATACAAAACTCTTGTCATCTATTGGTGCAATTGAATCAATATTATTGCTTACAATTCCACTGTCAATCCATTTAAGAACGACATTCTTGGTCTTTGCTTTCTCATCATAGCTATAAAGGCATGTACTATCTGCAACAAGGAAACTGTAGGAACCATATCCACTATAGGCTGTAAGATACTGGCCTTTGTCACATACTCCCTCTAACTCGCTTCCCATATCACCTTTTTCAAAATCCAGATAATAGTACTTAAGTCCATCCTCCTTGTAAATGCCTGCAATGGCATTACCTTCATTGTCAAATATAAATGAGTCCACATATGAATCATTGGTAATCTTGTTAACAAATTTACCATCACTATCGTATTTGTATATTACTGATTTTCCATCATCTGTTGATGCGCTTATATAATAATTACCATTAAAATCAAATTGGGCTGAAGCTATACTTGCTTCATCACTTAATTTGTCACCGCCAAAATCCACATTCTTTGTATCCTTTACAGTTCCATCCATGTTAAATGTCATAATTGATGCCTTAACACCTTCATCCTCTGCTTCCTCCGACATTTCTCCGTCACTGTAATCTGTATAAAGACCTTTAAACTCTCCGGCATTATCCACAGTACAGGCATAGTAATTCGCATAATCACCTGTAATAGATGTAATCTCTTCAGTATTCCCTTTATCAACTGAATACTTGTATACATGAACCACTGTCTGATATTGCTGATACTGTTTATTAAGCTCTTCAACTTCTGCCTCAAACTTTTTACTTGCCTCTTCATCATCAGAATCAGATGCTGAATCATCATCTGTTACATCTCCTGTACTGTCATCTGATGCATCATCCTTATCGTCCTTTACATCATCTTTTTTGTCGTCTGATGCATCATCCTTATCATCCTTTACATCATCTTTTTTGTCGTCTGATGCATCATCCTTATCATCCTTTGCATCATCTTTTTTGTCATCGAAAATATCATCAATATCTCCAAGCAGATCATCATCTGTATCTGACTTAGAACCTGCAATTACTGTATAATCATCCCTATCTGCTTCTTCTATATTACCGGAAGCTTCTTCTCCAAAATATTTCTTCTGCAGTTCATCTAATTTTTCATTATATTCATCAGGATACTCCGGATATTCTGATGCCGTGAAATATACACTACCGTCCCTTACCATAATATCTCTGGGATATGACCCCTCTGGAATGTCAAGTTTATTCTCATCAAGAACATAATGTACTTCTCCTGACACATCTGCTGTTGCAGGATTCTTACCCACGCCCTTGCCACTGCCACCGCAGGCCGTTGTACCTAACATAACCGCCGCAAGCACCACGGCTACAATCACTTTTTTCCTCATATTACTTCCCATCCTTTCATTCACTGGTTTACGCAGAATTTGTCCCGCTTTCCAGTCTACCTTACGAACTATACCCTTGTTTCTTTTCAATTTAAGTGTTTTTTTATTGCAAAAATATTAAATCTTATTTTTTTTATGTTACAATGGTGATGTACTTATATTCAATTCGAAGATTCAACAAGGCTAAATATGATAATCATACGAGGTAAAAAGATGTTTGAGATAATTAGTGTGGATACCAAAAGCCAGCATGATGGCGATTTCATATATGACTTTCCAGGCGGATTTGACTCCTGGCTTTTACTTCTGGTTCATACAAAGAGCATATTTAAGATTAATGGTGAATACAAGGAATTCCCACCTGACTGTCTGGTACTGTACAAACCACATATGCCAATATATTACAGGGCAGCCGGAGACTTCTACAGTGATGACTGGATGCATTTTAGTTGTTCTGACACTGATATAAACCTCTCCCTCATTCCCCTTGGGCAGCCTGTTCACACTCCCCTTGCAGCGCAGTGTAACAGTCTTTTCCAGCTTCTTTGTGTGGAAAATTATCTTGACAATGAATACAAAAACCAGTCAATAAACTCTCTTATTAATCTGCTCATATGTAAGCTTTCCGAATCATCACATATTAACGATTTTTCAAAGAAGCATTCTGATCTGGTTGAACTTCGTAAAGAAATATACAAATATCCTGGTGAAGCATGGACTCTTTCAAGCATGGCTGCAAAGGTTTTCATGTCTGAAAGCCATCTTCAGGCCCTCTACAAAAAAACATTTGGAATCTCCTGTATAAATGATGTGATAAGCGCACGAATACAGCTTGCCAAATCACTGCTTTTATACACTGAATATACCATAACCTACATTGCCACAAGCTGCGGCTACAACAGTACCCAGCACTTTTTCAGGCAGTTTAACCGGGTTGTAGGATGTTCACCTAATTCATACAGGAAATCTCTGCGTCCTTCAGGCAATAATTCCAGTAACGATACGGAAGAAAAATAACTTAAGCATAAGAGTGAACATAAGACTAAACATAGATAGCTTAAACATAAGACCAAACATAAGACCAAACATAGGATTAAACGTAAGAAAAAACGCAATTCAGGTCAAAAAAGATTTTTATTACTCACCATCTGCAGAAGCGGGAGTCTTCTCGACTGAGATAAAAAAACCTGTCTGGATCACCTAATTCCAGACAGGACACATAAAAAGAAAAGAAATGCAAAGAAAAATAATTCTTAAGCGTGTCGAATCATCTTTCTATACGATACTCACACTCATATCATATACATATATAATATTCTAACACAAACAATCCTACAATAACATATTTTACAATGGGACTAACATATCTAATGATTGCTCTATCAGAAAACATCAAAACTGCCCTAAAATACGTCAAGTAATATTTCATATCACTCACTTATTGCCACAAATGTACTATATATGTTAATTCTTCCATATCCAAAACTTCTATCTGGCACCGTAAGATTAGTTGTATCTGCACCCCTGATAAGATACTGTTTTGCTCCAATAGTTCCAGCAGGTCTTAAAGGAATGCTCCATTCAGCAAATAAGGCAAGTATTCCTCCTGTAACTGCAGATGCATAGCTTGTTCCTGTAACATAATCATTTCCCCTGTCAGTAATAATATATATTCCCTCTCCCGGTGCCACAAGCTCGGGCTTTATAATTCCATTTCTTGTATAGCCTCTGCTGGAATTAACGTATATTCTAATTCCCTCTATTGTACTTGCCCCTATAGTTATAGGTCCATAGGCATTGCCCGGCTCACATATTGTAATATCCGGGTCGGCACTCTGAAAATTAACCGCTGAAGCAGAAAAACCCTCTACCGGCAGCCACATATCAAATATCCCCGGAACATTTCCATCCTGAATAACACGAATTGTCCATATGCCCTGAGCCGGAGTAATAAACCTGAAATGAACCAGCTGGTCTCCTGAACTTCTCTCCACAATTTCAGAAAATACCTCTACTCCGCTGCCCACAAGCTGGAAATTAAAATCTCTTCTGCTACTGCTCTTTGAATTTACGATCCCCGAAAAATCACCTGCCGGCGGCTTTATCTGAACAGAGTAGTAGGAAGCTGATGATGCCCAGAGTTCCGTTGTAAAGCCACCCTGTCCGGACACTGTATCACTTACATATATCTGGACGTCTATATAATCATTTTTTGTAAGAACCCCGCTTCTAAAATGGTGCTTTCTGCCTGTTTCATTTCCTGCTGCTGTACAAATATATAATCCATAAAGTCCACTTAAGGAGTTAAGATATTCAGCAAGGGGTCCCCTGCCATTATGGTCACCCTGGTTGGTACCAATACCAAGACATATTACCATTGGCTTTCTTTCACGTATGGAAACATTCAACAGATATCTTATTCCAAGCATAATGTCACTTTCAAGAAATGCATCTGCTGATTCATTTATCTTATAATAATCCCTGTAAAATTCCTTCGCCTGTCTTAATTTTACAACAGCTATATCTGCACGAGGTGCCACACCTGAAAACTCCCTTTCAGGAATCTCTCTTCCTGCTGCAATCTGTGCCATAGCTGTTCCATGGCCATTGTCATCAATCATTTTATCTATATTATCAAGTATATCTCTTACATTGGGTCCTATCTCATCTGGCAGACCATTTCTGCCCTGGTTTTTCAGTGCAATGTTTATATCAGTATTGGAATATTCTCTGCCATAGCCAAATTCAGGCGGAGGAGCACCGGTGGTATCACTCTGGACCCACACAGATGTAATTTTGCTTGTATTATTCTCCCAGACAAAGGCTTCATTTTTATAATCAATGCCACAGTCAATAATTCCAAGAATAACACCCTGTCCATACAGATTTAAAAAAGGCTGCCGTCTCAGCCTTAATACTCCGGTTGTCTCAAGCACCTGCGTGTCAAGAATTCCGTAACATGAAGGAACCGTACGGTAGCCTATGTTCTTTATTATGGTATCAAACATTTCTTTTCTGGCATATGCAACAACGTAATTCTCGTTGATACGCTGTATACACTCTGAATAATATGCTGGAAGTACTGTTGCCGAATTCTCCCTGTAGTCAAGGATGAATTCAAGATAGTCCTCTGAATATATTATATCGTCACAGTTTAATTCATCTGCCATATATCTGTTTCCACATACATTTTTATTATTGTATGCTATTATCCTCTAAAAGGTTACCTCTCATTTCAATATGAGGACCACCCTTTCCCTCAATATAATCCTTTGTAATAGTTACTCTTCCGATCATATCATCCTTAGGGATTTCATACATAATATCAAGCATGTACTCCTCAAGTACTGCTCTTAAGGCTCTGGCTCCCATTTTCTTCTCAAGGGCCTTCTTTGCAATCAAATGAAGTGCATCATCATCAAAACGAAGATCAACCTCATCAAGTCTTAAAAGCTTCTTATACTGTGATACAATTGCACTCTTTGGCTCTGTAAGAACTCTGACAAGCATGTCCTCATCAAGTGGACTAAGTGTACATGTAACCGGAAGTCTTCCAAGGAATTCAGGAATCATTCCAAATTCCCTGAGATCCTGTGTTGTAACCTTTGAAAGAATGTCATCGTCATCTTCTGCCTTCATATTAAGAGATGCTCCAAATCCCATTGAACTCTTAAGGTTAACTCTGTCAGCAATAACCTTATCAAGACCCGGAAATGCACCGCCACATATAAATAATATATTTGAAGTATTGACTGTGCAAAGTGGCACCATTGCATTCTTACTTGAGGCTCCAACAGGTACTTCCACATCTCCACCTTCAATAAGCTTAAGAAGACCCTGCTGTACTGATTCTCCACTTACGTCTCTTGAGTTAGTATTCTTCTTCTTGGCAATTTTATCTATCTCATCAATGAATACAATACCATGCTCCGCCTTCTCCACATCATTATCTGCTGCCGCAAGAAGCTTTGAAAGAACACTCTCAACGTCATCACCAATATAGCCTGCCTCTGTAAGGGCAGTAGCATCTGTTATTGCAAGTGGAACCTTAAGCATGTTGGCAAGTGTTTTAACCATATAAGTCTTACCACAGCCTGTTGGTCCAAGCATAAGAATGTTGGACTTCTCGATCATAACTCCGTCATCATCTGTTTCACTTGATAAAACTCTCTTATAATGATTGTATACTGCAACTGATAAAACCTTTTTCGCCTTATCCTGTCCTACAACATGTTCATCAAGAGCAGCCTTTATCAAATGAGGTGCAGGAAGTGTCTTAAGTGTAAGCTTTTCTTCTTCCTTGTCCTCTTCCTTATCCTTTTTACCGTTTTTATCAGGCTTTTCTCTCTTTTTAACACTCTGCTTGTTCATATACATATTTTTAATATTGTCAAAGCTAGGCATATCCATCATAAAGCTTATACTGCCATCATTTAACTTATTAAATGTTTTCTGCATACAGTCAGTACAAACACATATGTTATTAGGGAGCTTTACCATGGGACCTGCCTTACTTTCAGTCCTGTGACATATATAGCATACGTCTTCATACTTTTTTTCTCTATTGTCAGATTTTGTATTGCTGCCCTCAGACGATGTATCCATATCATCTACAATAACATCAGCAGCCTTGTCATTATCATTCTCTTTATCATCAACATCCACAGCATTCACGTCTGTTGTCTCTTCGATTATCTCATCATCTCTATCTGCCATTAAATTCTACCTCCTGCTGTTTTAAAGCACATTATACACAATTATTTTAATTATTACAATCAAAATTCTAATAAGAAAATGCCCCCATATAAAACTATATGGGAGCACCTTCAAGATATATATTAATGAAAGAGGGGACTTATTATAAGTACGCCCTTGGCGTATTCATATTCCTACCATGGGAACATATTGTTAAACCAGTCATTCATTCCATTGTTATATTCGTCATCACTGTAAGCATCGCCGTTGTAACCGTCAGATCCATTACCATTAGAGCCATTGCCATTAGAACCATTGTCATTAGAGCCATTACCATCATTTCCATCAGAATTATTACCCTGACTGCTGTTATCTGAGCCCTTGTTATTATTCACTCCGGCATCCTTAGCATTTGCAAGTGTAACCTTAAGGTCTAACTTATCATAACCCTTGCTTGCATCATTCTTTCTGTATAAGCTTACTGTGATTTCAGTACCTGCACGGTTACTTGTAATTTTATCTACTGCTGCAGACTTTGATGAAACTGAAAGTCCGTCAATCTCTGTAATAATATCACCTTCAACAATACCTGCTTTATCCGCTGGTCCATTAGGGCTTACACTGGATACATATACTCCATCAGGAACATTGTACATCTCTTTTGCTTCGCTTGAAATATCCTGAACAGCAACTCCCATATAACCCTTTTCATCCTCAGTAAGTGTTTCTCTGTTCATAAGATCATTTATAATAGGAATTGCTGATGAAATTGGAATTGCATAGCACATTCCCTCAACCTGTGTATCACTGATCTTTGCACTGTTAATACCTACAACATTACCATTGATGTCAAGAAGTGGTCCGCCACTGTTACCTCCGTTGATGGCAGCATCTGTCTGGATAAATGTCATTTTCTTAGATCCTGTTACCTGATTGCCCATATCAAGTTCCCTGTTCTTGGCACTTATATAGCCAACTGTAACTGACTGGCCCATGCCCTGTGCATTACCAATAGCTATTGCTATCTGTCCAACCTTAACATCATCTGAATTGCCAAGAACTGCAACCTTAATTGACTTCATTGTGTCATCCTTAATATCTGAAAGCTTAACCGCAACAACGGCAAGGTCTGCAGTTGAATCAGTACCCTTAACAACCGCCTGAGCTGTGGAATCATCCGCAAATGTTACCTGAATTCCTGTAGCATCTTCAACTACGTGATTGTTAGTTGCAAGTAAAAGCTCTGTTTCATTCTGTCCAACGATAAAGCCTGTTCCTGCTGACTTAACTTCCTGCTCGTACTGCTGTCCAAATATTGAGTATCCCTTCTGTGATGATGTACTCGTAATAGATGCTACTGATGGCATTGAAGCTTCAACAATATCTGATACATCAGTAGCTCCTGATGTGCCTCCCTTTGACTCTGTAACTGTTACAGGCTTTGTTGTTGCAACTGCATCATCATCCTTCTTTGATGTATCTTCCTTACCAGATGCACTGTCCTTATTGGAATCATTGTCCATTGCAAGCTGATCATCACCTGATACAGCCTTATAATTCATAATACCAGTTACAAATGCTGAACCCATTCCAATAAGTCCTACACCTGCTATAACGCAGGCTGCAATTGCAATCCACTTTGCCGCATTATTTTTCTTGGGCTTTCTTCCGTTATTGCCTGAAGGACCGGCACCATAATTGCCATACCCGTTAGGCCCTGTATAACCATTGCCGTTATTGTATGGGTTCTGGTTATATGGATTCTGATTATTATAATAACCATTCTGACCATCATAGCTGTTCTGGTTACCTGTGCCATAGCTATTCTCATTAGCTGTTGCACCATAATGACCATCATTACCTGTATTACTGTTATTAGTACTGTTAGTATTGTTGCTACTAACATTGCTGTTACTGTCAGTACTGTCAGTGGTGTTATAACTATTACTGCTGTTATCCTTCTCTACATCCGGGTCTGTCACATTGGCATCCGGTATATCGATGTACTGATTATCATTCTTTCTTTCCTCTTCCATATAAATCATCTCCTATAATTATTTCAATTCATTTCCTTTATCTTGTGACACATTATAGGTATAATTTGTGTATAGTTTGTGAAGTAATAAAGTTTATATTGTGAATTTTTGATTTTTCGGTTATTATGTAAAGCAAGGATTTGTAAGTGAAAGGATGAAATGACTTGATTAAAGAAAACCAGAAGCTTCTTAATCTGATACACCTGATAATAGATGCTCTTATTATAGTAGCTTCATTTATTATGGCATATTATCTCAGATTTAATGTTAAATACAGCCCATTGATAAAACTTCATATTATAAAGGAGCCATTTGGATATTATTTTCCTATGGCTAAATATATGGAGATGCTGCTCTTTTTAATACCGTTTTATATAATTGCATACTTTTTCTTTCATTTGTATGACCCAAAACGTACTTCAAGACGAGTTACAACATTGTGGGCCCTTATTAAGGCTAACGCTGTGGGAATTGTATATTGTACAACGGTTCTTTATTTTATGAACGCAACATATTATGCAAGACTTTTCCTGGGTATATTTTTCTTTCTTAATACTATATGCGATTTCTGGTTCAGATATATCGTCACTAAGATTTTGAAGAAAATGCGCCGTCGTGGCAAGAATCTTAAGCACGTTCTTCTTGTAGGATATGGACGAGCAGCGGATGCTTATATTGACAGAATGCTTACCCACAATGACTGGGGTTATTATATTCATGGTGTACTTGACGATAATAGAGCTATTGGAACCAAGTATCGTGGTGTTGAAGTTATTGGAACAATTGACAGTCTTCCAGAGCTTCTTGCCACCAACGAATACGACGAAATTGTTATTACCCTTAATATAGAAGAGTATTCAAAGCTCGAGAATATTGTTGTTATAACTGAAAAATACGGTGTTCACACCAAGTTTGTACCGGATTACAATAATATAATCCCAACAAAACCTTATACAGAGGATCTTGACGGACTTCCTGTTATCCACGTACGTAATGTTCCTTTGAGCAGTCCGATCAACAGGGCATTAAAGCGTCTTGTAGATATATTTGGTTCAATATTCTGTATCATAATATTTGCAATTCCAATGCTTGTTGTAGCCGCCCTTGTCAAATTCACCTCGCCTGGACCACTCATTTTCAAGCAGAAAAGAATTGGTCTTCATAACAGGGAATTTAATATGTACAAGTTCCGCTCAATGAGAGTTCAGACTGCTGCCGAAGAAAAGAAGGCCTGGACAATCATGAACGATCCCCGTGTCACACCGGTGGGCAAGTTCATACGAAGCACAAGTCTTGATGAGCTTCCTCAGTTTTTCAATGTTCTTAAGGGTGACATGAGTCTTGTAGGTCCACGTCCTGAAAGACCATACTATGTTAACAAATTTAAGGAAGAGATTCCTCGTTATATGGTTAAGCATCAGGTAAGACCAGGCATCACCGGATGGGCCCAGGTTAATGGGTACCGTGGTGACACCTCCATTAAGCTTAGAATTGACTGTGATATATATTATATTGAAAACTGGACACTTGGTCTTGATTTCAAAATACTGTTTTTAACCCTCTTCAAGGGCTTCGTTAATAAAAATGCATACTAATTTCAGGCACGCCTTTGGGCACCTGAAAATATTAAGCGTCCAGGGTCATATGGCACTGGACGCTTTGATTAATATTTCCTTAAACTCACCACTTACAGAAGTGGTAATTGTATTAGATCAGGATTAATAAAAGGTGGTTACACTATGGCAAATAAGCGTAAAAGAAAAAAACACACAAAACTTATTCTTCTGATAGAGCTTGTGCTCATTTTAATTGCAATTGCAGTGGGTATAATTGTTTTACTCTACTCAAAAATAAATAAACCTGACTGGGATGATGGAAAAGTCTACACCAATGAGTTAAATGATGACAATATGTCAAGGTACATTAATATCGCTCTTTTTGGAGTGGATTCCCGGGCAAATGATCTTACCAAAAACACCCGAAGTGATTCAATAATGATTGCAAGTATAAATAAATACACCAACAAAATAAAGCTTCTTTCACTTTACCGTGACACATACGTTTTTATCCCGGAACACGGTTATACAAAGCTTAACCACGCTTATGCATATGGTGGTCCAAAGCTTGCAATAGAAACCATCAACCGCAACTTTGATATGAATATTACAGATTATATTACAGTTAATTTCAGCGCACTTACAGATGTTATTGATGCTTTGGGTGGCGTTACAATTAATGTAACTTCAGAAGAATTGAATGAAGTTAACAGATATGCAAAGGATGTTGCCAGAATCAATGGCAGAGAATGGACTAAAATTGAAAAGGCAGGGGAGCAGACTCTCACCGGTGTTCAGGCTACAGGTTATTCCCGCGTAAGATATTTAAAGGGTGGAGATTATGCAAGAGCCGGCCGCCAGCGAACTGTTATAGATGCCATTATAAAAAAGGCCAGACACTCTGACCCAAAAAAGCTTTATAATGCAGCCGACTGTTTTTTACCACAGATCGCTACAAGTCTTAGCGGCACCGAATTTGCACGACTTGTATCATTTTTTCCATTGTATAATATAGAAAGCCAGGATGGTTTCCCATTTGACAAAACAAATAAGACAATAAATAAGGCAGCGGTTGTAGTCTGCAACACACTGCCTTCTAATGTAAAAAAGTTACATGAATATCTGTTTGAAACTAAAGATTATAACCCATCACAAACGGTGGTAAAAATCAGTAAAGGATCATGAAAATCCAAATATTCTCTTTGAAAGCTTATAGCCGACAACGATAATTCTTCGACCGGCTGAGCTTTTCATCTGCATAGGTCTTCCAAGCATAGTTCTGTTCACAAGCTTATACATTCCAGGATTTGATGCCTTAAGGTACTCCCAAAGATGCTTACGCTTTTTCAGACTTTCTTCAGAGCCTTCCTTAACTAAAAGTGCTGAACTTACGGTACATATCATGGAAAGATACTTAACCATATAATTTCTCAATTTGTCATCTTCAATTTTTGTAACATCACATGAATCAATCATAATACGGTTCACACGGAGCTGCTGGTCAATTCTCCTTATCATTATCTCCTCATTTACCGACTGATCTTCCCTTCCAATAAAATATCTGTAGAGATTAACATCCATATAATACATAAGCTTAACATATGGAAGTGGCTGATATACAAATATATTATCAACATAGAATGTATGCTCCGGAAGCTTAAGTCCACAGTCTTTAAGCATCTGTGTTCTGTATATAACCGAATGCATAAGAATATTCTGACTGATTCTGAAATGCTTGAGCTCTGACCAGGTAAATAATTCATCTACAGGCATTGCAGATCTGTAATTGATTATTCTTCTCTTGCCTGCACTTGGTTTTTCATAAACATAATTAGCAATCAGCATATCAAGCTTAATCTCTTCATGTATCATTCTTTTAAGAAGCTTAAGCACTTCTAAAAGAGACTTTTTGTCAAACCAGTCATCACTGTCAAGAACCTTATAATATACACCTGATGCGTTAGCCAGGCCTGCATTCACTGCACTTCCATGTCCACCATTCTCTTTGGAAATAAGCTTGACAATTCCAGGATACTGCTTCTCATACCGAGCACCAATTTCCTTAGTATTGTCCTTAGAACCGTCATCTACAACAATTATCTCAACATCGTCTCCTCCAGGAAGAACAGACTCTATTGCCTTTTTCATATATTCCTGCGAATTATAACAAGGAATTGCCACTGTTAAAACTTTCATGTTAGTTCCCCTTTCCTATTAACACATTACACTTAATAATAGCATAGTAAATGTTTTATTGCAAACACATATGGCTGACTATTCCTATTTCCTTACCATATCAATATTCCCTTTTTGCCAGGTCATTCAGGTCAAACGCACGTGAGACCTGGTGCGTGATTCTTATCAGTGTCAGCTTTGCTTACAACTATCTTCCAGCCTTTTGACCAAATCAGCAATTCCCGGTGCCAGATCCATATACCACTTTTTGGTCTCATCAATATATTTTCTCTTAAATTTCTCATCTGTGCAAAAGGCTGTTTGCAGATTATGAAGTCTGTCTGCACCCTTTACAAGCTTTGCCATGGCATTGCCTTCAATTCCTGACATATATTCTGCCATGTCATATCCCTTTTTCTTGGTAAGAAGCCTGACAGCCTGTAAAACCTCTGGTCCGCCAATAGCCTCAATCTCTTCTTCCTTTGCATCCGTATCCTCTAAAAGATCATGAAATAAAGCAGTTATACGTGCATCCGTATCTCCGCCCCACTCCTTCACAATTTTTTCAACTGCCACCGGATGGGTAATATATGGTTCTCCTCCAATACGACACTGGTCTTCATGTTTTCTGGTTGCATAATCAAGTGCTTCTTTTAATCTTTCAGTATCATTCATAATATCAGGCCCCACTTATCTCATACGTCATCTCATCACTACGTGGTAGTCCACAACAACTTAAGTAATTCATCCTGAAAAAGATTCTTTACCACTACATGGGTGGTTCAATACTGTCAAATGTAAATGTAAACCTTGTACCTTCTCCCGGCTTACTGTAAACCTCTACCTTACCATTATGTCTGGCTGCAATTGCCTTTGCAATAACAAGTCCCAGTCCCGATCCCTTTTCATTCATCTGAAGCTTGGATTTGTAGAACTTTTCAAAAATATACGGAAGCATATCCTCATCAATTCCGATTCCATAGTCCTTTATACTCGCCTTAAGCTTTTCACCTTTTTCAAGTTTAATATCAATATATGAATTCTCATGCGAAAACTTAATGGCATTGTCAAGTATAATGAGGAACATCTGCCTTAATCTGTCATAATCTCCTGACATAAAACAATATTCATCATTGTATTCCATCCGTATAGTAATATTCTTTTTCTCACTTAAAACCCTTGCGCTTTTTACAGCATTCTCAAATATCTGCACCAGGCTTACCGGTTCAAGATTAAGCATAAAATCAGGATTCTGCATCTTTGAAAGAGTAAGAAGATCTCCCACAAGACGTTCCATTCCCTTGCACTCATTTAACATACGTTCGTACATATTCTTAATCTTGTCATCATCTGTAATTATACCATCATTAAGAGTCTCTGTATAGCCTCTCATAACCGTAATAGGAGTTCTGAGTTCATGCGAAACATTGGCAAAGAAATCCATTCTGCTCCTGTCGATTTCCTTTCTTATCTTTTCATTCTCAGCAAGTCTGTCAGACAAAACATCCACTGTTTCAGCCAACTCACCTATCTCTCCGCTGACACTGACTCCTGTTTTGGTTTCATAAGCACCCTCTGCCAGGATTCTTGCTGTACGTCCAATTTTACTAATAGGTCCGGATAACTGCTTTGACAGTAAAAATGATATACACATGGATACAAACCATGCACTTAAAAGTGCAATAAAAACTGTTTTTTCTACATTATCAACAGTTTCAACTCTTTTAGCATAATTGGCATTAAGAAGAACTCCTCCAATTACATTACCACCAGAGTCATGTACTGGTGCCCCGGCCCTTATGAGCTCTTCATCATACATATCGTCATAGCCATAGTTGCTGTATACTCCGTCCTTGGTATACACCCTCTTCATAACACGGGACATTCCCTTTGAAAGCTCTTTATATTTCAGATTAGAATTAGTATAGGCACTTCTCAAATGATTTATTGACTTATAATATGGCATAATCCATACATCTACATTCTGACTTTCAAGCAGTGCCTGAGTAGCATCCATATAATCTGAATAACCATTTTCTTCACCGCTTTCCGAATATTCTTCAACCTTATCTGCAATCTCTCCTGCATCTATTTCTAACTGTTCCCTGAACTCATATATTGTATTCCTGCTGTAAAGACGAAAAAACACCACCCCTACCAGTAATACCAGTACGGATGATGTTATTCCGAATATACAGAAAAATCTGAAATACAACTTGTTATAAAATCGTATCTTCTTCTGCACACTAATCCTGCCCTTCTAATTCAAACTTATAACCCAGACCCCATATAGTTCTTATAGACCATTCTGGATGATCTACCTTATCAATTTTTGCACGAAGTCTTTTAATATGTGAATCAACAGTCCTGCTGTCGCCGTAATAATCTATCCCCCACAAGCTGTCAAGAAGGTTGTCTCTGGTAAATACCTTATTAGGATTACCGGCAAGAATCCACATGGTTTCTATCTCCTTCTTAGTAAGTGGAATCTTCTTTCCTGATATGGAAAGACTATACTCTTCAATATTAATCTGCAGTGTGCTTATATTAAGAACATTCTTGTCATCAGAATTGCCTCTGTTGACCCTTCTTAATATTGCCCTTATTCTTGCCATAACCTCACTTGGACTAAATGGTTTAACTATATAATCATCTGCGCCTATATCAAGTCCCATTATTCTCTCAAAATCTTCTCCTCTGGCTGTTATAAGAATAATAGGAACTTCTGACTTCTCTCTTATCTCTCTACATACCTGATAACCATCCTTATAAGGCATCATAACATCAAGAAGCACCAGTACCGGATTGTACTTGTTAAACATATTCACAGCCTCTGCTCCATCAGCAGCAACCACCGGAACATAGCCCTCTTTTTCAACATAGGCAGATAAAATGTCTGTTATATCTTTATTGTCATCAGCAATTAATATATGTGCCATGATTAGCCTCCTATCGATTATTTCTCTGTCATTTTTACCTATTATACATCAAATGCACAAAAAATTGTATCAAATAATTGTCATTTTTTCGTAAGCGTATGCCACGATTATGACAAAATAAGAATATATCCTTTATGTTAGCGTGAGGATGTGTACACCTCATATAGGATGCACAGACATTTTTGCATTTTCAAATTTAATTCTGATAGTATTATCATCAGGTAAAGGTGGCATTATGTATATATTTAAAAAAATGAGACAACTTACAATATCTTTTTTTCTCATGTTGGCAATGATTTTACTTCCATGTTTTTCAGTCACTTCCCAGGCGGCAGTTTCAAGGGATCCAAGACTCAACATAAAATCGCTTTATATGACAAAAAAAGCATTCTACAGATTACGTGTTTACAATATATCTGAAGATTATTCCGTAAGCTTTTCATCAAGCAATTCAGATGTTGTATCCATTCGTTCCTCTAACAATACTTCCTGCAGGCTGAAGGCCCGTACCTCCGGAAGTGCAGTTGTAAGCGCAGTGTTATGCAACAACACAACACAGACTACAACCACACTTAAGTGCAAGGTAACAGTTTCTCCTCCTGCTGTAAGCATTAAATTTAAGAGAAAGAAGGTAAGGCTTGCACAGAACAATATTGTAAAGCTGAAATATACAATTAAACCCGGTATATCAACAGAACAACCACTGTTTTATTCCGATGATCCTTCAATCGTATCCATAAGCAGTACCGGAATTATAACAGGTGTTGCTCCCGGCAAGACATCTGTGCATGTACAGATTGCCAATGGACGATTGGGAACATGTGTAGTAACAGTCACTTCTCCTACTACACCTTCACAATCCCCTTCACCTTCTCCATCAGCCACATTTGAGCCTGATGGCAAAGCTAAGGAAAACACTTCTCCGGTAATACGTACAAGAAAACCAGAAGAGGCGGCAGTACCAGACAGATAAAATACAAATTTTAATCATATAAAATGCAAACTATTAATCATATAAAATACAAATTTTTAATCATTTTTGTCGGAACTTGCGGCGAGTTATAATTGAATTATTAAGCATGAATGTATACACTAGATTTAAGGGCATCGACACATCGATTACCAAATTAATCTCAGGAGTTGACCATTCATGCTTAAAGTTTATATATGCGAAAAATGCGGGCGCTACAGATTCGTAACTAATCATAATTACATATGCTACAAATGCGATAAACCAATGAAGCTTAGTAATATCGAATACGAAAAATATATTACTCTTGATGCAATCAGCAGGCAGAAAATCATAGAAGGCTATATGATTCATTCGTAAATTCTCTCTTTTACAAACCTCCCAAAAATATTATAAAGGATGTTTCGGAATTCAAGGGTCGTTACTATTATGTGTATACAACCAACGAAAGCACTTCCTGGAGCACATGCCAGGAAAAATGTGCCAAGGTGGGTAAACATCTGGCAACTATCACCTCTAAGGATGAGAATGATTTCATATTGGGACGATGGTGCCAGAGATTCTCATTTCTTATCCTAAAACTCCTGCTTCTTAAAACCATTAATCAAAACAGTAGCAATTTTATTTCCAAGTTCATCCCTTACACTTACAAGGTACGTGCATGTAGATCTGCCATCCTTAACGCAGTTTGCCTCAGCAATAACCTTATTGCCCTTGCAAACTCCGGTGTAGGTAATACTGCCTGAAAGTGAAACAGTTCCCGGTTTTTCCCAGTTTGAGGCAACAGCAAATGTGAAATCAGCCAGGGTAAATATTGCTCCCCCCATTACTGACCCCATTGCATTACGGTGAACATCCTCCACCATAAAACTGCACTTTGAATAATTCTTGCCATAAGCCTCAACTCTCATATTATTATCAAAAGCAAATCTATCATTTTCAAAAAATTTCTGAACCTCTTCCAGTGAATTACAAAAAGCCATATCCATTTCCTCCTCAAATTTAGTATTGCCTATATTACATAAAATATACTTAAGCATGATATTCTGTCATGTTTTTTAACAAATTTTCACCAAAACCTTTACGTATCGATTCTATCACTATATAATTAAAGTGTATATAAAGAGATAAAGAGGTAACGTTTATTATGTCTGATAATATGGAAATTGAGAAGAAATATCTTGTTAAATCCCTACCTGATAATCTTGCAGATTACGAATGCAAGACAGTTGAACAGGGTTATTTGTCTATTACACCTGTAGTACGTGTAAGAAAGCAGAATGATGAATATATTCTTACATATAAGTCAGGTGGACTTATGATCCGTAAGGAGATTGAACTTCCTCTTGATAAGGACAGCTACAAACATCTGCTCAAAAAGACTGATGGATGTATCATTTCTAAGAAAAGATATGTAATACCTGATGGCACCGGGCATAATATCGAACTTGATATATTTGCCAAGAGCCTTGAGGGACTTATCATTGCTGAAGTGGAATTCACATCAGAAAGCGAGGCTCTTAGTTACAACCCACCTTCATGGTTTGATGTGGAAGTAACAGACAACCCCGCTTTTCAAAACAGCACTCTCAGCAGTCTTACTGATGAAGTACGCGTTTCATTTTTAAAGAAATACGTATACCAGAAACACTAATGTACATTTTCACGTTTATTGTGTGTTTGTTCGTTTATACGTTTATTGCAAAATATTGTACTTTTATAGCGCATTATTTTGCAATATGGTTTGTGAACTTAAAGTACGGATACAACATCTAAGACAAATGGTGATGCAGGTAATCCGTTCATATCGTATATTGAAGGCTTGTAAGGACAGTTATCATAACAGTATCTTACAGCCTTTACTTTTTCTGGGAGCCCTTTTATGACTACAGTATTATCCTTTACAGACACGTCAGAAACCTGCTTCCATTTTTTATCCTCATTTTCATCAAATATAAGAGGGATATCCTTTGCTCCTGCACTGGTACTCACCTCAAAGCTTTCACAATTTTTAAGCACCAGCTTATCACAATGAGAAAATGAAATGACCAGAGTATTATCATTTTCATTATATGTGGCCTTTGTTACAAGCGGACCGGTACCTGTGCTTATATCCTTTGCAAGTGCTGCAAGTCTTTTGCCCACATCCCTTTTGGTCTGTGGATGAAGGTCATTGGCCTCACCAATGTCAAATGTTACAGCCATTGCCGTATCAGGAATTCTGCTTGCAAGACGCTGCTGTTCCCTTATCACAGCCCAGGAATCCTTAGCAACAACCCTGGCCGGATCATCAAATTGCGGAAGCTGAACAAAATAAACCGGAAGCTTGTCTCCAAACCACTGTCTAAGCATGTAAACATATTTTTCGAAAAGCTCACAATACTTGTTGGCATTCACCTCATTTGACTCACCCTGATACCAGAGACTTCCCTTAAATGTGTAATTCCTAAGGGCATGTGTCATTCCATTATATATGGCGGCAGGCTTATACTGGAAAAATGTCATCATAGGAAGCACTTCCATGGAAGGACCCATTTTATAACGCCATTTTCCTGAAAGATCAATTTCATAGCGGCCCTTCTCAGGCACAGCATCCACAGGATTCCCTGCCCGGCCCCTATAGCCGCCCTCATATATGTACTCCCTGCCCTGTATGCAGTATCTCTTATCAAATGTAAAGCCACCTGTATTTCTATTAATAATAACTCTGACAGTAAGTACATTCCTTCCGGCTTTAAGCACTCCATCAGGTAGCATATATCTTCTTGGTGGATACATGTAATCCGTCTGACCTACATTATGGCCGTTAAGATACACCACATCTGCATCAATTATTGTTCCAAGTCTTAATAGTGCCCCCTCTGTCAGATAATTGTCAGGCACATAGAATTCCTTTCTAAACCAAATAGAACCGTGATGTTCACCTATCTCCGTATCACCGAAAAATACCGGCACATCCATTTCGGCCCAGTCTGAATCATCATAAGCTTCTCCGGTAAATAAGCACACATCACCATCTAATCCGTCATCAAGCTCATTCAACCTGGCATACCAGTCTGACAGTTCCTTCATATCGCTGTCACACACACTCTTTACATAAGCCTTATCCTTGCATTTTTCCAAATCTTCATCATATATACCATAGGCCTTCAGTATTTCTTCTGACAAATGAGCCTCAATTGGTGTTCCACCAATTCCACAGTTTATAAGTCCCACAGGAATGCCACTTGTTTCATGAATGTCTCTGGCAAAATTAAAGCCTGTTGCACTCATTTTAAGAATGTCATCACCTACAGCACGCATCCAGTAACCCTCTTCGTACTGATCTCTTTTCTCTCCAAATGCAATCTGTAATGGCACTCTGAATTCTCTAAGCTCCGGGTAATTAATGTCAGGAAGCTCTTCCCCAATCAGGTCTATAGTCCTGCTTACAGTAAGCTCCATGTTGGATTGTCCACTTATAAAATAAACATCTCCAAACAGTACATCATTTATATTGACCTCCATTGCCCCACTCCATATTCTGATATGATATGGACCTCCTGCAGGACCGGTTGCAATTTCAAATGAAAATTCACCCTGTGAATCTGCAAAAACTGTTTTCACATCAGACTTATCCTGTGCCGGCTTATTCTGTGCCGGCTTATCAGTCTCCGGGCTAATCTCCAGATTAATTCTGCTGCCACAGTTTGCAAAGCCCCATATACGGACCCTGCTTTCTCTTTGAAGTATCATTCCATCACTAAATACCCTGAATAATTCAAAACAATCCTTGTCGTATTTTTTCACTCTTATTCTCCCCGCACACATGATAGTACACAGTCATATATTTTCTGTGCTTCCTTTATCTTATCTGTAAGACCATCTGTGCTTCCATTTCTGGCAGTTTCACATATGTCCGTCACAAGTCCGTCAAGTTCTTCAAGTCCTGCGTTCCCAACAGTTCCCTTAAGGGAATGTGCAGTTTCAAATATCTCCTCTGCCGAAACATCATCCTTAGATGCAAGGTTAAATAATGTTTCAAATTTTTCATCCATTATCACAAGCTTTAATATCTTTAGAAACATTCTTTCATTGCCCATATGCATCTTAATGCCCTCATCAACGTTAACTCCACATTCTTCTAATCTTTTTCTTGTACATTCATCCATAAACTTTCCCCCGTTTATCCCAGTCTGGAAAATTCCCGGTTTTCAAATGATTATATATCATTTGCCCTTCTTAAATTATATGTCAGCAGGCCATTTTTATCAACAATACATTTTGATGGACATTTTTCAAGGCAAAGCCCACATGCAGTGCATTTTCCATAATCAATTTCAGGCAGATTATCCTTCAAAATGATACATTGGGTGCTGCAGGACTTAAGGCATATGCCGCAGCCTATACAGCCTCTGCTGCATATCTCTTT
>OFMT01000995.1_pt1 | contig 22422 bp, 22 predicted proteins | sample 1541891 | NCBI WGS metagenome assembly OFMT01 (sample SAMN04209230, study PRJEB22552) | human gut metagenome | biome: gut; material: feces | host: Homo sapiens | place: USA: Oklahoma | reverse complement strand
GAACTGTTTAATAAAATCAGATATATGCATTACTTCATCTCCCTATGTATATAGTAATTTATTATATGGTATGTCTTGTACATTGCATTGATAAAATAGACTTCTTAATTTTTTCATACAAATGTTCACAACCAATTGATTGTAATACTTTTCTATCAAACACCTCCCTATCTTTCATCTCCAACTCTTCTTGTACATTTAAGACCTCTCTTTGCTTAAGTTTCTGAAATAATTCTATTATTTGAACTGCATCCTTGTCTGATATTATATTAGGGTTAATCATATATACTTTTTCAAATCTAGTTTTACTTATATCTAATACTCCTTGTCCTCTGCCAAATCCATTTGCCTCTATTGCAAACATTCCATATATTGAATTTAGAAGTGCAAATACTAGTTCTCTATTACATACTGTTTTCTTATATCGCATAGCGATCAATCTTTGGTCTACTAGGACACTTTCTTCTAATTCTGCTATAAAAAGCCGCTTATCAGGATTCTCTGAAGTTACTAAATCTGCTCTATTTGATGATGGCATTTGATACCATGGCGAATAATTAATACTTTTATAAATAGGGTTATAATTTTCATCTGAAAATTTACGAATCCAACTAAGCGTTCCATCATCATTTGCAGCTTCCAATTGTTCGATCGATTTATTACAACAAAACGCTTTCATATCCGCATTTGCAACAAGTCCTTTAATTTTTTGCGATGACTTTAACATCGGATATAAATATTGCTCTAATATAGTAGTTTTTCCCTTTATATAAAAAATTTCATTTGCACCTGTACGTTCGCCTCTGACCATATCTAATTCATTAGAAATCGGCTCAAGAAATCTCTCTATTTCTTTAATCCACTCAATATTATGAACAACTGAATTTAAGCAAATTCCTTTTTCCTCTATACTTTTCAATTGTCCTATTGAAAATTTTTGCATTAATATATTCTTTGTATTTTGGGGTTCTTTTAACACAATAGAATTAATAACATCTTCTGTTTCTTCTACAGTCATTTGCATAATATTTTTATCTATTCTAAAGAAATCTATTTGATCACTAAGATTGGGGGCACTAATTTCTTTCTTCTCTAGAATTAAAATTGTAGCGATAACATCAGCATTATCAAACCACTTTCCTTTTCCGCTTATAATCACAGAATCAATATTATAATAATATTGTAACGCAGAAAAAAATTGACTTCCTAATTCTGATCCAAGCCAAGAATTTGATATTATTATTCCTAATCTTCCACCAATTCTTAAAAGTTCATGTATTTTAAATGGTAAATAATTATAAATATCTGATTTGCCATTGTTGAACATTATGCCTGTATTCTCATATATTTTTTTTCTATATTCTTGCATATAAACTTTTGTTTCAGTTGGGTTATTATTATATTTCACAAATGGTAAATTTGAAACTACTGCATCCATTTCTGGAATTTCCACCTCAAATTCTTTTCCATCAACAGGACTTCTTAATGTTACTTTATCTGCCACTTTCACATCAAAAATATCGCTTTTAAAAGAATTAATAGGTATATTTACTGCCTCAATACTTGCTAACGCAATATTAGCAATTTGTAATGGATATGCATATTTGTCCGCAACCCATGTTGTTTGATACTCTTTGAGCTTATTTTTTAGACGTTTTTCCTTATTTTTTAGAATAGCCTTAGCTATTGTACCTGTTCCTGCACAAAAATCCGCGCAATTTCCTTCCCAATTCTTCACCGTCAACTGACACAAGATATCCGCTAACTTATATGGTGTTGCATACTGTCCACATATCTCCCGTTTTGCAGCTGAAACAGTTTTTTCCAATATATCTTGTAATATCGACTGATCTATATATTCTATTTTATTAGAAATCAAAAACTGATTATACTCTACCATATCAATCCAAGTATCATCTGGAATGCATTCATTATATTCTATCTGATTTAAAATATTAAAGAAGTCACCTTTCCTTATTATATCATCAATAACTATATTTCCTTCATCCACTTTAATGTTATAGTCAATCTTTTGTACATCATATGCACAATTATGGAATTTCTTAATTATATTTGCAAAAGTAATTCTATTAATCCAATTTAATAGAATATTTTTTGCATATTCAATATATACTTTGTCCTTTTCCTTATCATAATTTTCACTATATCCTTTCCACCACACATTAAGCCTTCGTTCCATCATCATATCCTTGGCTGATTCTACAGCTAATTGCTCGGCAACCATATTTTTGTTCTTTTGAATTAATTCAGATATCAACCCTTCAGATATCGTACTATCAATAGATGATGTCAAAATGGAGCCATTTACTAAATATTCATTAACGGTTAATACTATGTCCTTAATAATCGGAAGCCACTCATTTTTATATGTCATTACATCTTCCCTTGTCACAATATGACTAGTTCCCGACCAGCTTTTTCTTTCTACAAAAGCCCCTTCCTGATTTGCTACATATAACTTTCCATATGTGAAATTCCATATAACAAAACTATTTACGCCTAACGCTTTTGCCTTTCTTGTTGCATCTGCAATCAACGCCTCATCCGTAATTAATACATCGGGCATTTTGAGTTCCCAGCCTTGTAATATTTTAGTCTGTGCCTCATCTTCATATAATAAAACATCTGGAAACATACTCTTCTTATTTACAGAAAGTGTGCTTTCTCCACCTGCACTCTTAATCTTTAAACCCAATCCATTCAGCATTACTTTTATCTCTGAAATAATTACAATTGCCCAACTTCTTTCATTTCTTCTGATAATTGTCCCCATACCCTTCACCTTCATCTTTCTTTAAATTCTGCTATAAGATTTTCCTCTTTAATATATTTACGCGTTTTTTTATCTAATCCTTCCCATGCTAAGAATAATCTTCTTTTTGCTACATCAATATAATCTATTTCTTCTTTTTTAAACAGTGCAACATCTTCATTCTTTTCAATTCCAATAAAATTTCGACCTTCCATCAACGCTGCCACTAAAAATGATCCGCTACCAAAAGTATTATCAAGTACTATATCCCCTGGATTTGTATATGTTCTTACCATATATCTTCCCAGTTCTATAGGCTTCTGTGTTGGATGAAGAACTGCACCTTCTGATTCTGCTGTTTTAATATAAATAACATCTGTAGGATAGCGATCTCCATCACTTGCTACATGCACTGGTTCAAAGTCTCCATAATTACCACTAAGCTGATTTTTTCTTATTCCCTTATCATATGGTTCTCCCTTTGTCATTTGAGGATGATATGTCGGCTGTTTTTTATAAAAAATGCAAACATCTTCATGTTTTCTTAATGGTTGCTTTTTAGCATTCAAAAAATTAGTTGGCTTTGATTTTTCCCATACCCACTTATACTTATAAATATTAGGCTGGCTCAAAATCAACTTTGCAGTAAAAACTCCATTAGATGTTAAAACTATTGCCCCATTAGGTTTTATTATTCGATTATATTGTTTCCATAACTCATCTAAAGGAATATAACTATCCCATTTATTTTGTGTCATACCATATGGTAAATCACACAAAATCATATCCACACTTCCATCTGGTATCTTTTTCATATACTCTAAGCAATCTCCTTCAAACAATTTGTTGATCACATTACTCATATCTATATTATTTTTTTCACTATTCATGCCTCATCTCTCCTCGAACATATTTTCTATTTATAATATATCATTTTATTTTATCGAACACAAGTTCTGTTATCTATTTTTTCATAGAAAAATCCAAAATAAATCTTAACATATATCTTCTGCTTTTTCTACTTATAAAAAAACACCTTTATTGCACTTTAAAGTATCATAAAGGCTATTAAAACTTTTTTGGTCACAATAGCCTTTGATAATTTTTACCTCCCCTCATACACCTCCCATAATCTCTTCTGCTCCGCTCCTATCCTCAATATCTCCCGCAAATCTCTTGCCATTGCCTCAACATTAACATCCATCTGTTCGACAATACCAGTACGATTACCTACCGAAATCTCCCATTGAACGCTCTCTTTAAAGTAATATTCCTTAGTCTCCACATTCATATATCCATACAACGAATATGAATAGCCAGCACTTTTCTCTAGGAACACCGGTGCCACTTCCCCTTTAGAAGTTTTCCATCTCATCAGTCTTGGAAACCAGCACATGCCTTCTTTTATCAGTTCTTTGAATGCCTCCAGCAGCTTGCCCAGCTCATTTAATATTCCGCGAAATGAGTTTCCCGCCTCTATTGTCTTATCTGATTCGACCTGATTAGCATATTCTTCTATTGTAGGTGCAAATAATCTGAATGACAAAACAATTTTCTTGATTCTATCAAGTAATACCGCAGCATCTTCTGCTTTTTCAATAGCACTTGCCAGCTCTTCATTTACCGATTGAAGTTCTACTCTCTTTTCGGCAGGTTCCATTGATATCTATTTTGATTCTCTGCTATCCATTTCTGATAGAGACTTACTAATCCTCCGCATACTTTCCAGATATGAAATATCAAACTCCAGTTTTTCTTTTTTATCCGTATATTCTTTTTCAACAGCTTTATTTGCCACCTCACGAAGCTCGTCCTGCAGCATTCGTGATAACACATCTTTAGTGAATACCCACTTTGATATAAAGGAGCTTGTAGATGCGATTAATAAGATTTAGTTTCAAGCGGTCATTCGCAGATTGCAAAGCAATCTTTCTTATGACATGCAAAAAGGACATTCCCCAGTATTTCTACTGAAAAATGTCCTATACATATCATTGTCTTTGTTGCATACCTGCTGCATATGTGTTGCATTCGATGTAAATTCCAGCACATCTGACAACTTTCCACAACTTCTGTAACCCTTGTAAAATGGGCTTTTCTTGATATCTTCGTTTCCGAAAGATTATCTCTTTGAGAACTGTGGAGCGCGACGAGCTGCTTTGAGACCGTATTTCTTACGCTCTTTCATTCGTGGATCACGTGTTAAGAATCCAGCTTTCTTAAGAACTGGTCTGTAATCACCGTCTACTGTAAGTAATGCGCGGGAGATACCATGTCTGATTGCTCCTGCCTGTCCTGTGTATCCGCCACCTTTAACGTTTACTAAAACATCAAATTTATCAGATGTCTCTGTAGCTACTAATGGCTGACGAACGATAACTTTTAATGTATCTAATCCGAAATATTCGTCGATATCTCTTTTATTGATTGTGATTTTACCTGTACCTGGTACTAAATATACTCTGGCAACAGATGATTTTCTTCTTCCGGTTCCGTAATTCTTTGTATTAGCCAATGTCCTTTACCTCCTAATTAGAATGTTAAAACTTCTGGTTTCTGAGCAGCATGTTTGTGATCAGGTCCAGCGTATACAAATAATTTTGTGTACATCTGTCTTCCTAAAGGTCCTTTTGGAAGCATGCCTTTTACAGCGTACTCGATAACTCTTTCAGGATGTTTTGCTAACATTTCTTTTAATGTAGTTTCTTTCATTCCACCTACATAATCGGAGTGGTTGTAATATACTTTCTGAAGTAATTTCTTACCTGTAACTTTAACTTTCTCTGCATTTACAACAATCACATAATCACCTGTATCGATGTGTGGTGTAAAGATTGGTTTATTTTTTCCTCTTAATACTTTAGCAACTTCAGATGCTAAACGTCCTAATGTCATACCTTCAGCGTCAACTACGTACCATTTTCTATCAATGGTAGCTGGGCTAGCCATAAAAGTTTTCATTGATTTTCCTCCTAGAAATAATGTTATGAAATGCTTCCACCATGTGAATGTCCAGGACACATCGCTTCTTCATTAAATAAATTGTTTATAGTTTAAATGTCTCACCGGGGCTTTTGGTTCGACATTAATTCACTATCACAGACTTATGTATTATATTACACGAATCCTTGCGTGTCAAGAAAATATTTCTATATTCCGTTTATTTATATGACAAAGTCCTTTCGCCTTGCCTTGCATTCATTTTTGCCTTAGAGAAAAACTTATCCGTTCAGGCTGCAAATGAACTATTATACGAAATGGGTGAAAATACGCTCTCATAATGTCATATGACATTTTTCTCATACTCAATCCCCATCATCGTCAGTCCATGCGCCGGAGCCGTTGGTCCGGCAGCTGTGCGGTCTTTCTTCCCAAGGATCTGTGGTATCTCATCCGGCGCCATCTCGCCGCCGCCGACACGTATCAGCGTTCCTGCGATAATACGCACCATATTATATAAAAATCCGTTTCCGGTCACTCGGATGGTAATAATGTCATTCCCGTCTTTCTCCACCTCACAGGAATAAATCGTGCGCGTCGTTGTTTTGACCTGTGCCCCAACTGCACAAAAGCTCTTGAAATCATGCTCTCCCACAAGATACGATGCCGCCTGCTTCATTTTGTCCACATCCAGTTTGTGATGATAAAAATAAGTGTCCAGTCTGCGGTTCGGCATACGGAAAGTACGGTTTAAAATGCGGTACTCGTATGTTTTCCGGCTGACCTGATATCTCGGATGCCAGTCGGACGGAACTTCGCACGAATCCTGCACGACAATATCCTCCGGCAGCCTCTGATTTAATGCAAATGAAATTTTATCTGCCGGCATTCTTGTCTCCGTATCGAAAATAGCTACATTTCCCATGGAATGCACCCCGGAGTCCGTCCGGCTTGCACCGGTCACTGTGATTTCTTCCCCCAGCAGCTTTGACAGGTTTTCATTTAGTACCTGCTCAATGGTGCTTCCGTTCGGCTGTATCTGCCACCCGCAGTAATTCGTTCCATCATAGGCTACGATCAGTTTTACTCGCTTCATCCAATTTCCCTTTTCTTCATCTACACCTCTTCAGATAATTTTCGTATATCCAGTCACTTTACATTGGCCAAGGCAAAAATGTACGGCACAATAAGATCACGATAAAATACGCAAAGATGATTGCATAAGCCTTATGATCCACCGCCACATATTTCAACGGTTTCATCTTGGTACGTCCCTCACCGCCATTGTAGCAGCGTGCTTCCATTGCCATCGCAAGATCGTCTGCACGGCGGAATGCAGAGACAAAAAGCGGTACAAGAAGCGGTACCATGTTTTTTACTTTATGGATCAGATTTCCGCTCTCAAAATCTGCCCCACGCGCCATCTGTGCTTTCATGATTTTGTCCGTCTCCTCGATCAGGATCGGGATAAAACGCAGTGCAATAGACATCATCATAGCGATAGCATGCACCGGAATACTGATTTTGCTCAGTGGCATGAGTGACTTTTCCAGACCATCTGTCAACTGATTTGGTGTTGTCGTTAAAGTCATGATCGAAGTTCCCAGAATCAGGTATGTCAGTCGGATTGCCATCAACACTGCATTCTGCGCACCTTCTGCTGTGATCTTAAAAATCCACAACTGCACGATCGGTTCACCCGGTGTCAGGAACAGGTTGAATAATGCTGTGATAAGCATTAACACCATGATCGCCTTCAATCCTTTTACCATGAACTTAAACGGCACCTTTGATGTTTTGATCACTGCAAACAGAAATGCCGTAGCTGCAAGCAGCGCAGCAATTCCCTTAAAGCAGAACAGCGATATAATATAAATTAATGTTGCAAATAATTTTACTCTCGGGTCCAGTTTATGAATGACAGAATCTGCCGGATAATACTGGCCTAACGTAATATCTCTTAACATAAGTTCTCCTCTTCCAGATTGGAACCCCTGTGATTCGGTTCCCTTCCAAGTAAAACTTCCAGTAAGCTCTCCCTTGCCTCCGCAACGGTTGTAGCCTCCGTGTTTACATTCAGTCCTTTTTCTTTCAGTTCATGCATCAGATAGGTTACCTGCGGTGCTGCAAGCCCGATCTGTTCCAGTTCTTTGTAATGTTTGAACACTTCACACGGAGTATTGTCAAACATCACCTGTCCATGGTTCATCACAATGATACGTTCCACGTATTTTGCAACATCCTCCATGCTGTGGGAAACAAGGATGACCGTAATTCCTTTTTCCTTATGCATTCTTGCGATGAGATCTAGGATTTCATCTCTTCCTGCCGGATCTAAACCGGCGGTCGGCTCATCTAAGATCAGCACTTCCGGTTTCATTGCAAGTACACCCGCGATCGCAACTCTTCTTTTCTGCCCGCCGGAAAGGTCAAACGGCGACTGATAGTAAAGTTCCTCCGGCAGTCCTACGCTCCTCAATGCCTCAAATGCACGCAATCCTGCTTCTTCCTTGGACAATCCCTGATTTTTCGGTCCAAAACACACATCATCAAAAATGGTCGTCTCAAATAACTGATGCTCCGGGTACTGAAATACAAGTCCAACACGGTTTCGAAGTTCTCTCAGGTCAAAATCCTCGTCATAAATATCCTGACCATTAAAATAAATCGTCCCGGAAGTTGCCTTCACCAGACCGTTCAAATGCTGGATCAAAGTTGATTTTCCGGAACCGGTATGTCCGATCACACCGATAAACTGTCCGTCCTTGATCTCTAAGTTTACATCCTTAAGCGCCTGAATCTGGTAAGCAGTTCCCTCGCTGTATACATAATTTATCTTATCTAAAATGAGTGACATGGCACCCTCCATTATTTCTTTTCCGCTCAGGAAATCTTTCCCTACGGTATTCCACACTGTCTGCTTACGTCTATCCCGCGATTTTCATAATCGCGTCCACAAGTTCTTCTCTGGTCAAAACCCCCAATGGAATGTCAAGTCCTGACTGACGCAGCAGATCTGCTAACAATGTGATCTGTGGAACATCCAGCCTGTGCTCTTTTAATGTTCCCACCTGTGAAAAGATTTCACGCGGTGTTCCCTGCATGACAACATGTCCTTTATCCATGACATAAACATAATCTGCATCCACTACTTCTTCCATATAATGTGTGATGAGCAGAATTGTCACGCCTTTTTTCCGGTTCAGCTCATGCGCTGCATGTAATACTTCTTTTCGTCCATTCGGATCGAGCATGGCAGTCGGTTCATCTAACACGATGCATTTGGGTTCCATTGCCATAACACCCGCGATCGCCACACGCTGTTTCTGTCCACCGGAGAGTTTGTTCGGGGAATGGTGTCTGTACTGTAACATTCCAACTGATTTTAAACTTTCTTCCACTCTCTGCCAGATTTCATCCGTCGGAACTCCGATATTTTCCGGGCCGAATCCGACATCTTCTTCTACCACGCTGGCAATGATCTGATTATCCGGGTTCTGGAATACCATTCCGGCTGTTTTCCGCACTGGAAGGATATTTTCTTCCTGCGTCACATCTTTTCCGTCTACCCAGAGACTTCCCTCCGTCGGAGCAAGTAATGCATTGATATGTTTTGCCAACGTAGACTTTCCAGAACCGTTATGACCTAAAATAGCAATAAACTGCCCCGGCTGCACATCAAGGTCGATATGATCTAATGCTGTCTGGATGGATTCCACATTGCCTTCTTCGTCCCGGCGGATATATTCATGAACGAGCTGTTTTGCTTTGATGATTCCCATCCGTCTAATCCTCCCACTTTAATCGGTGAAGCTGTCCCTCTAACTTCATATGATCAAAATGATTCTGTCTGAGAGCTTCATACAAAACAATCGCAACAGAATTGGAAAGATTCAGCGACCTTGTCTCCCCGATCATCGGAATCCGTACACAGGTATCCGGGTTCGCTTTTAAAATTTCTTCCGGGATTCCGGCACTCTCTTTTCCAAACATAATGAAACAGTCCGGTTCATAGGACACGTCCGAATACACATGTCTTCCCTTTGTGGTTGCCATGTAAATCTTCGCATTTGGATTTTTTTCACAGAAATCATCCCAGTTTACATAAGTTGTAACATCCAGCTCTTTCCAGTAATCCATGCCTGCCCTTTTTAACGCTTTTTCATCCAGTCGGAAACCAAGCGGTTCGATCAGATGAAGTTTTGTTCCTGTCGCAACACAGGTTCTTCCGATATTTCCTGTATTTGCCGGTATTTCCGGTTCATATAATACAATATTTAACTCTGCCACTAATTTTTCTCCTCACGCAGTTCTTGAATGAAAATCTCCATGCGATCCAATGCCTTCTTTAAATCTTCCAGAGAATATGCATAAGAAATACGAAGATATCCCTCGCCGCAGTCACCAAATGCGGTTCCCGGTACAACTGCCACTTTCTGCGAATTCAACAGTTTTGTTGCAAATTCTTCCGATGTCATGCCAAATTCCTTAATACATGGAAAAACATAGAATGCCCCGAACGGTTCAAAACAGGATAATCCCATTTCCTGAAAGCGGTGCATCAGATAACGGCGTCTTCCATTATATTCCTCACGCATCTTCGCAACATCTTCATCTCCGTTCCGAAGTGCTTCAACTGCCGCATACTGACTCGTCGTCGGTGCGCACATGATCGCAAACTGATGGATCTTTAACATCTGCTTAATGATCACTTCCGGTCCACATGCATAACCTAATCTCCATCCGGTCATCGCATAGGATTTGGAAAATCCATTGATCAAAATGGTACGCTCTTTCATTCCCGGAAGTGATGCAATGGTAACATGATTATCACCTGTATAAGTCAGCTCTGAATAGATTTCATCGCTCAGCACAAACAGGTCATATTTTTTTACGACCTCGGCTATTTTTTCCAGATCTTCCTTCTCCATGATCGCTCCGGTTGGATTGTTTGGAAATGGAAGCACTAATAATTTTGTCTTTGGTGTGATAGCCGCCTCTAATTCTTCCGGTGTCAGGCGGAACTGATTTTCCGCTTTTAATTCAATGATCACCGGTGTTCCATTGGCAAGCACACAGCATGGAAGATAGGACACATAACTCGGCTGTGGAATCAGAACCTCATCTCCCGGATCAAGCATGGCACGCATCGCAATATCAATTGCCTCACTGCCTCCTACGGTCACCATAATCTCATTGTTGTAGTCATAAGATACACCAAAACGTCTTTTCAGATATTTATCAATTTCAATTTTTAATTCTTTCAGTCCTGCATTGGAAGTATAAAAAGTTCTTCCCTTTTCCAGCGAATAGATACCCTCATCACGGATATGCCATGGTGTGTCAAAATCAGGCTCACCAACACCAAGCGAGATAGCATCTTTCATCTCATGAACAATATCAAAAAACTTACGGATTCCGGATGGCTGGATCGTTGTGATTGTTTTGCTTAACGGATTCCTCATATTACATCTCTATCCTTTCGTCTTTTGCCTGTTCTGCCATAACGGTTCCATGATCTTTATATTTCTTTAAAATAAAGTTTGTCTTAGTGCTTAAAACAGAATCCAATGGGGATAACTTATCAGAAACAAACTGTGAAACTTCACGAAGTGTTTTTCCTTCGATCGTTACCATGAAATCAAATCCTCCGGAGATCAGATATACAGAATTCACTTCCGGATAGTTGTAGATACGCTCAGCCACTTTGTCAAATCCCATACCGCGCTGAGGAGTAACACGAACCTCGATCAATGCTGTTACTTTTTCAATTCCGGCTTTGTCCCAGTCAATCAATGTATGATAACCGCAGATGATGTGTTCCTCTTCCATCTTTTGAAGCTCATTGACAACAGATGCCTCATCCACACCTAAAATAATTGCAAGTTCTTTTAAATCAATTCTACTGTTTTTCTCTATAAAAGTTAAAATCTTTTCACGCATAATCACAAATTCCTTTCTCTCATTCCACATACACTACTTCATAGGATCAAATATTTTTTTTACATTTGTAGTAATTATCTCCCGATCACTTTATATAACTCATCCGTCTTTGGTGGCTCTAAAAATCTTCGTTCATCCTCATTCAGCAGAACACGGTCATTTCCCGCGGTAGCCTTTCCGATGATTGTCGCTTTGATCCCTGCTTTTTCCAGTTCACGTACCAGATGATTTCCATCCTGTGCCGCCATCAGCATACACCCGCTGGAGATCAAAAGATAAGGATTCACTCCGAAAAATTCACAAACCTCTACTGTTTCCTGACGAATTGGTATCTTCTTTAAGTCGATTTCCAGTCCGACGCCAGATGCTTCTGCCATTTCCCACAGAGCTCCGAAAATTCCGCCCTCTGTCACATCATGCATCGCACTAACGCCAGACGTCACGGCGACTGCGGCCTCAGACTGTACAGAAATATATGCATCCAACGCTTTTGCTTTCTCGATAAAAGGAACTGCAAAATGCGTTTTTAATTCTTCTTCTTTTTCTTTTGCGATAATGGAAGTGCCTTCAATTCCAATCCATTTGCTGACCAAAATATCCATGCCCGGTCTTGCACCTGCCGTGGAGATCAGATGTCCTTTTTTCACTTTTCCAACGCCACAGACACTGATGACTGGCTGGTTTACCACTCTTGTAACCTCAGTATGTCCGCCCATAACCTGCACATTTGCTTTTGCACAGGCTTCCTCCACCTGCTTCATCATCAGACACAGATCCTGCTCGCAGACAGAAGTTGGTAAAAGTACGGTAAGAAGTACTCCAACTGGTTCCGCCCCTGCACTCGCAAGATCATTCACCGTAATCTGGATTGCAAGCGTTCCGATATCCTTTGCTGTTCCGGTAATCGGATCAGTCGACATCACAAGTGTCTCATCCTCCGCAAGCTGTACTGCTGCGCAGTCCTCTCCGACTCCGGCTCCTAAAACCACTTCCGGTCTCATGGTATGAATTTGTTTAAAAACAGAACGTTTCAGTACGTTCTCCGGTACTTTTCCAACTTTCATAATGTTTTATCTACTGTCCTTCTGTTGTGGTATTTTCTGTAATCTGGCTCTCATCCACGGTTCCAAGAATTGCCGCTGCTTCTGCAGAGCCATCCGCCGGTGTCTCTGCCGGAGTTTCTGCCGGTGTCTGTCCTGCTCCGCTATACTGGGCTACCGTTGCATAAATGGTCGCCTCATCGCCGGTTGCCAATGCTGCATTGACCGCTGCCACTGCATTCGGATCCGCAGATGCAGTTCCTACATTCACGATCTTAGGAGATGATTTGTAAGTGCTCTTATTGATCGCATCTCTGCTCTGCTCAACGCCATCGACTGTCACGATTTTCCAGAGCCTTGCCACATATCCCATATGTTTGCCCTGAGTTGTAGAAATAGAACCGACCGCATCCCCGGTTGCCACAAACTGTGTGCCGGGATCTTCCTCAGAAACGACCTCGCTCTCATATGTCACTTTGCGGTTGGAAGGTCTGGTCTCCTGTCCGTATATGTTAAAATAAATGTCTTTTCCAACCGTATACCCCTCGATGTAAATCGGTGCATCCAGATTATTGACAAATTTTAAATCCTTGTAATCCCCTGCAATTGCCGCATCCATAGATGGTTTCACATAGGTTACGATCATGGAATGGTTTGAGCGCTGTGTCACCTCAAGTTCCGCCTTTAATACTGCGTTGTATAACGTTGTTGACACCTGACATACACCGCCGCCATAAGACTGCACGGTCTGTCCATTCTCGTAAGCACCTGCAAGTTCATAACCGCCCGCTGCCGTCAATGGTCCGATCGTCTGTCCAACGGAGAACTCCTCTCCCGGATATAATACGGTTCCATTGATCTTGCCTGCTGCCACACTGATATTCGCACATCTTCCGGCAGATGAGGTACTGTAATTGGTCGTGTAACTGCCAAGCAGATCTTTTACCTTTGCCAGTTCTTCCTTCGTGCCTTCCGGCTCCACAACCTCTGCCACAAGGTCAATCGAAGCATCCGTGCCATCCCAGTTGTTTTTTAAGTAATCTTCGATTGTCATCAGGGATTTTTCCACATTCACTTCAACGCCGGAACTTCCCTCAATAAACTGAAACTGCCCATTCTCACGGATCAGTCCGTTGTCAACTGCTTCATTGTTCAGTTTTTCTGCTTTTGCAGTCAATACTTCCCTTGCTGCTGTCTCATTTAATCCTAACGGAAGTTCAAATACTTTGCTTCCATGTTCCAGATCTTTTTTATCTTTATATCGTTTGATCAGATTGCCATTTCGTCCAACCGCAAGTGCTTCCTGCACTGCATTGGTATTCTGAAATGTGATGCCAAGCTCCTGTGCACTTACTTCCACACTTTTTCCATTGGCATTCAGTGTCAAAACAGCATCGTCCACACTCTGTGCATACGCACTGATGGCATCCACTGCCTCTTCCTCTGTCATGCCGCCAACATAGACATTTCCGATATAAACGCCATCTGCAATTTTGTGATTCTCTGCTGTCTCTGCTTTTGTGGCTGCTCTGCCTCCTGCAAAACCGATACATAATGCAGCCAGCGTAAACAGCGGAATCCATTTCATCCATTTTTTTGAAATATTATTCATAGCTGATCTCTTTCTCTTTTCTTTACACCGCAGTGCAAGCCCGACAAATCACAGATTTTTCGGGCTGACGGGCATTCGCCCTATCATTCATGCTCACTTTTGCCTACGCGTACATTTTACCCTATTGTCCGGCTGATTTTCAAGGTGCATAACCACGAATATGATTGACTGCCCTCCGGAATTTTAGTATATTTTACATGAAAGCGGCAAGCACGGTTGTAATAAGCATTGCAGCGACTACAATGATCACAATTGCAGCCATTAATTTTTGATTTTTTTTCTTACCAAAATTATACATAGAACTACCTCTTTCTATCTTGAATTTATACAAAAGAAAGGACATACAACATGGCATTTCCATTCTTAGGACTCTTTATTATCTTTCTTTCGGTTGCTGCCTATTATCGCAAGCGTGCGACTGCCCAGCAAAAGAAAGTGACGGAAGATTTCTGGAGCCGTGAAGATCAGGCGAACCAGATCCGCCGCAAGGATATCAGCAATCTTCCCTATATTACCATACCCTTGGAAAAATTTCCAATAGGTATCTCTGATGATGAAGAATTAACAGATTACGAAAACGATCTGAAAACCCTTGCCTCCCGAAAAATTCTAAATCTGAGCCATCAGAGCAATACAGACTTAAAGCTTGCCTATGGTCCTGCGAATCTTCCTGCTTTGTCAGAATATGACCAGAATTATACCACCCTTTTACGGAATCTTGTCGCCTATGCAGACTGTCTGATCAAAAACGGATTTAAAGCAGAAGCCGTTCCGGTTCTGGAATTCGGCATCTCCATTGATTCCGACATCCGCGCCAATTATACGCTCCTCGCAGAACTTTACAAGGAACAGGGAAATGCGTCAAAAATCCAGGAGCTGATCGATAAGGCAGCTTCACTTGATTCTATGATGAGATCTGCCATCTTAGAGCAGCTGCACACTTTACAGAATGCCTGATTTTACAGGGATGGTTCTTTTTTCATTTTTCCATATTGTGCAATAAGCTGATCGGTAAGCCTTGAGATTTCACTTCGCGACGCATCCTCATAAATTTCCGGCATTGGGATTCCGTGAAATTCCACAAACTGCTTCAGATATTTCATCTGCTGCGGCGTTGCCGGGGACTGCTTTTTCACTTTATATTGCAACGGATATGGTCGAAACGCCTCCGGTGCTCCTGCCTCATACATTTTTTGCAGTTGTTCAAAAATCTGCTGCGTTTCCATCACATCATCCAGTGCACGGTGTGCATGAACACGCTCGATCCCAAAATAGCTGCACAGACTTGCAAGGTCTTTTTTCTGTTCCTGTGGCAGAAATTTTCTTGCCAGTTTTAATGTATCTACTGCATTCCGCTCAAAAGTACGCTTGTGATTCACCGCCCACTGCTTCAAAAAACTGTAGTCAAAAATCACATTCTGTCCCACCAGAATATCCTCTCCGATGAAATCAAAAAATGCTGCAAGCGTTGCATCCGTCTCTTTTCCCTGCACAGCCATCTCATTTGTAATGCCTGTCAATGAAATTACTTTTTCCGATAACTCCCGCTTTGGATTGATGATTTCCGAAAAAGTAGCCGTCACGACATTTCCGCGCACCCTTGCAGCTCCAGCCTCCAGAATACGGTCTGTCTTTGCGTTCAGCCCTGTCATTTCCAGATCGATCACCACGTAATCAGTTAACATAACTTCGCCTTTCCGACATTTTCTGCCACCTCAGCCATGCTGGCTGCCGCCACCTCTGTCACATGCGCCTGATGATCCAACGGATCACGGTTTTCATAGTCAAACAGCATATAAACCGGTTGTTTCAGGCGCGTTGGAATTTCATTCAGTGCTTTTTTACTCTTTTCCGGGAAACGGTAATGGAATGGTTCCACATGGGATTTCACACCGTTTTTGCAGTAATATCTCGTCTGCTCCTTAAACTCTGCCGGTGACGGTGCCCAGAACGGTCTGCTCTTACAGTTTTCACGGTAGTAAAGATCAAATGTCAGACTCTCTTCGAGCATTTGCAGTACCGCATCCCCGCTCTTTTGCTCCCGCATAAACTCCAGTAATATCTCTGCTCTGCGGATTCTTGAATGACTCATCCCGAAATATCCTTTTTCCTCATAAAAAGCTCCAAACTCCTGAAACATTGCAAAGGCACTTTCAAACAATGGTTCCATCACTTTCATTGTAATTTCAAACTGTCCGCTGTTGTAATAGACCTCCAGCATTTCTTCTACCTGTTTGATCTTCAACACATCATCAAAACTAAGCCACTTCGTTTTCATCACTTCATACGGTGTTTTCTCATGATAAACGATCTCGTATTCTGCCGCATGCTCATACATGTAAGAGCCTTTCAACACTTTTAAAAATCCAAGCTGCAGCTGGTTCGGCTTCAGTGCATAAATTTCATCAAACGATTTTGCAAAGGTTGCATAGTCTTCATAAGGAAGCCCTGCGATCAGGTCGAGATGTTCGTGGATATTTTCACCGCCCTGGATTTTTCGAACAATATCCTTTAAAAGTTTCAGTTTCATTGTCCGGTGGATTTCCTGGATGGTTGTCTCATTCGTGGACTGTACGCCAATCTCCAACTGGATCAGACCCGGACGCATATCATGGATCAGCGCCAGTTCCTCCTCATTTAAAAGGTCGGCAGAAATCTCGAAATGGAAGTTCGTAATCCTATTGTCGTGTTCTTTTACGAATCGCCAGATTTCCATGGCATGATCGTGTCTGCAGTTAAAAGTACGGTCTACAAACTTCACCTGTGGCACCTTTTTCTCAATAAAAAATGCCAGTTCCTTTTTCACCAGTTCAATATCCCGGAAACGCAGTTTTTTGTCTATGGATGACAGGCAGTAACTGCAGTTAAACGGACAGCCACGGCTTGATTCATAGTAAATAATGCGGTTTTCAAAGTTTTCAATGTGATCGTAGCAAAACGGAATATCGGACATATTCATCGGTTCCTGCACCGGTGTGAAAATAGTTTTCCCACTGTCCTGATCCCGAAACGCAATTCCCCTGATTTCCTCCAGGGAGCCCGCTCGGTTTACATAATATTTGCACAGTTGTTTAAATGTGCGCTCACCCTCTCCGATCATCACACCCGTCACTTGTGGATGTTCCGCTAAAAAAGTTTCCACCTCATAGGAAACTTCCGGGCCACCTACCCAGATTGGTACTTCCGGGCACAGCTTATGATACTCTGTGATCAGCTCCTCCACATAATCCATATTCCAGATATAGCAGGAAAAGCACAGCACATCCGGTTTTGCTTTATAAATCTGTTCTAAAATATAATCCACCCTGTTATTGATCGTATACTCACCAATCACAATCTGATCCTGATAGTCTTTTGCATAGGCTCTCAAACTGTAAACCGCCAGATTGGAATGGATATATTTTGCGTTGATCGCTGTTAAAAATATTTTCATGTTCTGTCTCTTTCTGTAAAATGATCATGCTCATTATAAGACAAAACGGAGTAGTTCTCAACCTCTTCTGAGACTACTCCGCATTTGTATTTTACCTGTTATCTTATTTTTTTATAACTCTGCTACTTCATTAAATAGCGGAACACCACATCAAAACCTGCGATCCACAACAGGATGGTTCCTCCAATATAAGCTTTTGTCTTATGTTCAAACCCGAAATGATATCCGGTATAAGTACCCATAATGACAACTGCAATGGTCAGGCAGACGATCATGATCAGTATCACCGTCAGATTGGTGCCCAGAAAACCAAATGCAATTCCTGTAAGGAGTGTGTAAATGCTTGTCACTGCTGCCATACGCCAGAAACGTTTAAAACCGAGATTCTCCTCTCTATGCTCATTCACACGCTCATTCTTGATTGCTTTTACAATCAGTCTGACACCCAGGCAGAAGAAAATAACCGCTGCAATGACAGTTCCAATAAAACGCTCATTTCTGGCAAGATCATTGATATAAAGTAATCCCGCCAGAACATTACCAATATAAAGTGCTGCCAACTGCCAGATGGCAATGAGTCCGCATACTAATGTCAGATGTTTTTTATCTATTTTCGCTACAAGTGATCCCTGACACTCCATACCGGCAAAAATATCCAGCGATATGCCTACCAGGATCAACAGATTTTCTATCCAGTTCATGAATCCTCCCGCTTCTGCCTGCTGCTGCGATCGACAGACTTGTCCTAATAACCTTTCTAATCACTATTATACCCTGTTTCGGCTTTTTTTCCATAGACAATGCCTGATGATTGTATGTTGTTTCCACTGAAAAACTAAGATATGTTTCTTTTTATGGAAAAATACTGCTTAATCTAAAAAGTGCCGCACATCATGTGCAGCACGTATACTTTCTTCATCTCCTACATCTCTGCGATAATATCATCCATAGAACGTTTGATGATATAATCATAAATCTCTGCAAGCTCCTTTGGAGAAATCGTCATTCCCGATTGGATCCATGTAATTACAACATAGCACATGGACTGTGCATAATACTCTGCGATCCGCTTTGGCGTCAGCCACGAATACTTCTGTTTCTTACCTGTATGGACACCGTCTATCACCTTCAAAAGAATCTTCTCCACACAGCTCTGTGCAATCTCTCCGAATGAGTTCTGTCCCTCCAGCTTTATTGCGCGCGAATAAAATTCACTGTCTTTTTCGATGTTTGTAAAAAGAAGTACCAATCCCTCACTGATCATCCCATTCTGGATCAGCGGTTCGATCGGATCGAGCAGATCTGTCGTAATGATCCACTCTAACAATTCATACTTATCCTGAAAATGATTATAAAATGTCGGCCGGATAACACCCGCCAGATCAGTGATCTCTTTAATTGTAATCTTCTCAATTGGATGCTTCTTGGCAAGTTCCTTAAAGCTTTCCGCCAAGAGTGTATCAATTGCACTCTTTCCCTGTCCTGTCATAATTACCTCATGCCTAATGTATTACCATTTTTGTAATAATAATGCTTCTTGTATCCGGATCATCGCGAAGATTCAGCATCTCGCCTGTTTCTACTACCTTGACAACCGGTCTTAAGAAAAACCGTTCAAAATTCTTCGCAACCACGCCATGCATCCCATTGGACAATTCAACTTCACATCCTACCGGGTACACTGCGATTTTCTCTACAAACAATTCTATAAGCTTCGGATCAAATAAGCTGCCTGATCCTGCCATCAGGTATTCCATTGCATCTGAAGGTGACAGATTTTCCCTTCCGCGATGAAGTGATACCATATCGTCATATTGTTCCACAAGCCGGATGATCCTTGCATACAACGGAATATGCTCCCCACTCTTTCCCATTGGGTAGCCGGTTCCATCGTAATTTTCATGATGCTGCATGACACCCGCATATACGAGTGCAGAAAAATGATAGTTACCTTTTAAATAATCTGCTCCCAGCTCCGGATGTTTCCGCAAAAGCTGTGTCTCCTCTTCTGTCAATGCATGATCTGCATTGATGATCCCTATGTCAAGGAACCTCTTTCCTATATCATGAAGAATCGCCGCCGTCGTAAGCTGATACAATGATTCTTCATTCATTCCGTAATTCGCTCCGAGCAGCACTGACATCATGGCGACATTAATGGAATGGTAATAAATGTAATCATCATAATTCTTGATATCTAACACATTGCACATAATGTCTCCATTGCTCAAAATGTTCTCCACAATGCGCTCGATCGTCTTTTGTATTTTAATTTCACTGACCGGCATATCTTCTTCTGCATCTGAGTCCACATCAAATGCAAACATGTCATGCACTACTTTCAGTGCCTGACTCCTCACCTGCGGATTTAAAACCTGCTGGATCTCTATGCCCTGCGTAAATTCATCATCAATGTATATCCCTGGAAACCCTAAAAATTCAAGATTGGAAATATATTCTTCCGAGAGAAGCAGGTGTTTTGCAAGTAACAGTCTTCCCGCTCCATCGTAAATATCCTGACCAAGAGCCATTCCAGGCGTCAGTTTACTCGTTGGTAAATAACGCATATATGTTTCCTTTCAATTTTAAAAAAAGAATATTTCTATATTAACTCATTTATTCATCAAATTCAACTGTTACAAAATATCCCTTTTCCGTTTCTTTTACATCTACAACTTTTCCCTCTCCGGATCTGATCCTGTTTCCAACAGGATAATTTGCAGACATCGCATATGCTTTTCCCAATGTGTAATAATAAGAGTTTGGCAGTTTTCCCTCTGTGATCGGGATCACCTGTCCTATTTCTACCAGACCTGTGCGCTCCATTTTAAATTCTTCCTGCCTCATGCCCTGCCTCCAACAGACACAAAATTTTTACGTGTCATTCATATAATATTATAGTATAATAAAAGAACATTCACAAGTTAAAAGGATTAATTTACATAAAATACTTACGCACACAAGGAGCCTTATGAGAGAAAGAGAAGAAGTTTTCGACCATTTTATCACTGCAGTCATTAACACCTTAAACGCAGATGAGATTTACGATGCCGCAATCGAAGCATTGCAGGATATCCTGCAGCCGGACGGACTTTTACTGATGATGAACCAGAACACACACCACGTTTTTTCCGTCATCCGTAAATGTGGCAGTATTGCCTGCACAAAATCATACAGTGTTCCCACTGATTCCATGCTTCAGGAGCTAAAGGATTCCCCGAATCTGATCATGCTCAACGATACCGGAAAACACATCCTCGACCTTTTGACTCCAAGACAGCGCAACTGGCTGAATGCAGAACACATCACCGCCATTTATACGCTCAAATACAATCAGGTCATTATCGGCTTTCTCTATATTGCAGCCCATGACGGACAGGACTTTGCCCCAGAGGAACTCAGATATCTGGAAAAAATATGTTACTATTCCTCCTATGCGCTGCGCAATGCCAACCTGTATCAGAATGCATACCGCGCATCTATTACCGATGACCTTACTTCTTTGTACAACCGCAAACACGCATTTGAATGTATTGACCATGTATGCCAGCATCAGAAGCCATCCACACTGATCGTGCTCGATATTGATGATTTCAAACTGTATAACGAATTGTATGGTGCACAGGAAAGCGATAACCTGATCCACCGCTTTGCGCAGGTCATTCTTCAGGAAATTTCATCAAAAGACATCGGTTTCCGTTTTGGTGCGGATGAATTTCTGATTTTAAAAGCGGGAACGGATATAGATGAAGCCTGCAGCTGCTGCAAACGTATAGTGGACGCCATCACGGATGCCACTCCTGCCAACACCGTCTGGGATATCACGATCACCTGCGGAATATCTGTATTCCCTGATATTTCCACTGATGCTGCTTCCTTTCTGCACAACGCAGAACAGGCCATCTATTATGGAAAGCAGGCTGGAAAAGGAAATATTGAAGTTTACCGCCCTGGAATAGATGAACGCTCCCACGATCCGGATATCCGTGCCGCATATGAGCGTGTTGCCCCAACCATTTATGCACTTACCGCTGCCATTGATGCCAAGGACAGTTACACTTTCATCCACTCCATGAATGTTTCCAAATATGCCGTTATACTTGCAGAAGCACTCGGAATGAATTCCAACGACATTGAGATCATCCGCGATGCCGGTCTTTTACACGACATCGGAAAAATCAGTATCCCGGAACGCATCCTGCAGAAAACCTCAAAGCTTACTGACGAGGAATATGCTATTATGAAAACGCATGTGGAAAATTCCACAAAGATGATCCGCTATCTGCCTGACATGGATTACGTGATCCCTGCCGTTGTCGGTCACCATGAGCGTTATGACGGCACCGGTTATCCCCGCGGACTCGCCGGTCAAAATATTCCTTATATGGCAAGGATTCTCACGATTGCAGACTGTTTTGATGCAATGACCGCCAAACGTCCTTATAAGCAGGCGCTTTCTGTGGAATACGCTGTCAATGAACTTGAAAAAAACAGCGGTACGCAATTTGATCCTGTGCTTGTCAAAAAATTTGTGGAACTCATCCATGAAGGAAAAATTTCGATTGCATAACCGGAGTTTCACTTACCATAGAGCAGCAGATTTGTGGTGCTTTTATAGGTTGTGAGGGGCAGATATAAGCGTCCTCTCACAAGTCGTGATTTTATAGGTTTATGAAAAGAA
>OFMT01000985.1_pt1 | contig 22571 bp, 18 predicted proteins | sample 1541891 | NCBI WGS metagenome assembly OFMT01 (sample SAMN04209230, study PRJEB22552) | human gut metagenome | biome: gut; material: feces | host: Homo sapiens | place: USA: Oklahoma | reverse complement strand
TAGATGATGAGCGTTTTAAGCAAGGTGGAAAGCAGGTTCAGGTGAAGTTTGACCAGTTGCTGGAACGTATTCAGGAGATTCGAGCATCCGAGCGTATGGCTTATCAAAAAATAACAGATATTTATGCCACGGCTTGCGATTATCAGAAGAATGCTACTACAACGCAGGAGTTTTATGCCAAGGTACAGAATAAGTTGCATTGGGCAATAACGGGTAAGACGGCAGCAGAAATCGTTTATTCTTCTGCTGATGCAACCAAGAAACACATGGGATTAACTTCTTGGGCTCAAGCTCCCGATGGTAAGGTGTTGAAATCGGATGTGACAATAGCAAAGAATTATTTGCATATAGAACAGATGAAGGAATTGAATGGTATTGTTTCTGCTTATATCGACTTAGCTGCCAATCGTGCCAAACGCCATATTCCAACGACTATGGAACAATGGGTCAAGTTCTTGGATGGTTTTCTTGAATTATCATCTTATCCAATTTTGATAGATAAGGGAAAGGTTTCGGCTCTTGAAGCTCGGTTGAAAGCTTATGAGGAATATGATAAGTTCAGGGTGATTCAAGACCGTGAGTTCTTGTCGGATTTTGACAAGGAAGTGATGAGGTTAAAAGGAGAATTGGGGTTGTTTGATAATTGATGATTAAGCATGAAAAAAATAATAATTGCTTGCGACTCTTATAAGGGTTGCATTTCGAGCAGAGAGGTGAATGAGGCGATTGCTTCGGGAGTGAAGGAATGGAATGCGGATGCTGCTTCTCCCGAAATCATTACCCTGGAAATGAGTGATGGGGGAGAGGGAATGCTCGATGCTTTTCTTTCGGCGATGAAGGGAGAGCGAGTGAGGATTCATGCCCATGATGCGCTGATGAGATGGATTGAGGCGGAATACGGAATCGTGGATGATACGGCGATTATCGAGATTGCGCAGACCGCAGGACTGGCTCTGATTGAGCCTGAACAGCGCAACCCGATGAAGGCTACTTCCTGGGGCGTGGGCGAGATGATTATGAATGCTTATCGCCGGGGCGTGCGCCGTTTCATCGTGGGCTTGGGCGGCAGCGCCACATCCGATTGCGGCATTGGAATGCTTAAGGCGATGGGCGACGACTGGAAGAAAATCCGACAGGAATGCAGTTTTGTGCTGGCTTCAGATGTTACCAACCCGCTTTGCGGCGAAAACGGGGCGGCTCATGTCTTTGCCCCTCAGAAGGGAGCTGATGCTAAGATGGTGCAGATGTTGGATGATAGGGCGAGGAAGTTTGCCGAGGTAAGCGCCAAGCATTTCGGATATGATAGAAGTGAGGCTCCTGGGGCTGGTGCAGCCGGAGGACTGGGCTATGCTTTCCTGCAATATTTCAATGCTGAGGCACGACCAGGGGCTGAACTTCTCTTGAATGAAATTGGTTTTGATGCGCTCATTCTAGATGCTGATCTCGTGATTACGGGCGAAGGTCATAGCGACCGTCAGACCTTGATGGGGAAACTGCCGCAAAGAATTCTTGAGCATGTTACCAATCAGAAAATATGGCTAGTATCGGGCGGAGTTAGCGATAGAAAGGCTATGCTGGATGCAGGTTTTGATAGAGTTGTTCAGGTTACTCCTGAAGAAATGCCATTGGATGAGGCGATGAAGCCAGAAGTGGCTCGTAATAACATAATAAAGGTAATTCGTGAGCAATTTGCTTTGTAGTTTCAGTTATAATCTGTACCTTTGTGACCGTTTTCAAATAAGGTAAGAATAATGAAGTATATAATTTTTGATTTTGATGGAACCATCGGCGATTCGCAGAGTCTCATTGTGAAGACCCTGCAGGATACGATGCGTGCAAGAAAGCTGGAAGTGAAATCGGAGAAGGCTTGTGCCAAGACCATCGGTCTTCGATTGGATGAGGCCTTCGTTTCGCTCTTCGGAATGAGTGCTGAGGAGGGAATGGAATGCGCAGCAACCTATCGCGAGATTTTCCTGGAGAACAAAAAGACGATGATCGTGCAGCCCTTCCCTCATGTGATAGAAACCCTGAGAGCGTTGCACCGTCAGGGTTTTATTCTGGGAATGGCCAGCAGCAGGAACCATTGCTCGCTGGATGGATACGTGCATCAGATGCAGCTGGAGGATATATTCTCTTCCATTGTTGCAGGCGATGATGTGGAGCATGCGAAGCCGGCACCCGATATGGTCTTCAAAGCATTGAAGGAGATGAAGGGAACGGCAGATGAAACTCTCGTGGTAGGCGATATGAACTTCGATGTAGATATGGCGCATCATGCCGGCTGCAAGGCCTGTGCCGTGACTTATGGCAACGGAACCCGTGAGCAGCTCGCCTCTGCCGAATGGATCATCGATGATTTCGCAGAACTCCTGGAAATCGTAAAAGAATAAATGTTTCTGAAAACATAAAATGCTCAAGGAGTAAAAAGATAAAATCAAGAAGTAAAAGAATAAAACAGGAAATGAATAAAAGATTATTTTATCGCTTGTAGAATAAAAAAGCAGGTAAAATAATCTTTTATTCATTTTTTTATAGTACCTTTGCACCCGCAATTGGTTCGCTGCCACCTTCTGCCGCCTCAGGCAGGATGAGTGCGTAGTGATTAAAAGGGAATCGGGTGAGACGCCCGGACAGTCCCGCTGCTGTAAGCGTCTTATTGCGGCAAGCACCATGGTCACTGACATTTTTTCGGGAAGACCGCTTGCCATGAGTTTTGCATCTTTTTATGTTTACATAGAGTGAGATGCTGGGAGGACGCAAGTCAGAAGACCTGCCGTTGCCATCGGAAACAATATGATGAAAGAGTGTCTTTAGGATAAGAGATTCCGATGATTCTATCCAACCCCGTGGGATGGGTTCGTGATGGAGACACAGATAATAATATAAAAGATAGAATGAATGAAGGCATTGAGGATATTTTGTCTCGGTGGCTTGCTACTGTTGTATGCACAAGTGGGTATGGGGCAAGATTCCATTCGTACCGAGCACTTGCAGGAAGTAAAAGTGAATGCTCGGCAGCACCGGATACTTACGAGCACATCGCCTCTCCAGCTTTTGGACAATGGGGATATGTTAAGGCTTGGCGTTACGGATATGGCCGACGCTTTGCACCGCATGCCAGGCATCAATCTGCGCGACTATGGTGGAGCTGGAGGAATGAAGACGGTAGCTGTGCGTGGATTCGGAGCGGGACACACGGGCGTGAGTTACGATGGTGTGCTGCTCAGCGAATGTCAGGGCGGCGAAATTGATGTGTCCCGTTATTCGCTCGACCAAGTGCAGACATTGCGACTCACCATTGGTGACAACGACGACATTTTCATTTCGGCCCGGCAAGCCTCGGTGGCAGCTTTGCTTGCCATCGAGACTATGAGCGAGATTCCCATCGACCAGCAGCCTCACCTCTCTACTCAGTTGCAGGTGGGGTCCTTCGGATATGTCTCGCCTTATCTGCGCTATGTGCAGAGATTGTCAGATAGGTTCACTCTCCAGGCGATGGGTGAGTACACCTATGCCGAAAACGACTATCCTTTCATTTTGCACAATGGTAAATATACTACCCATGAGCGAAGAACCAACAGTCGTATGAACTCGGGGCATGGCGAACTGAATATGCACTGGATGATGGGCAGACGAGCCGATGGTATGAGCCGGAACCAATTGTGGGCAAAGATTTACTATTATGACAACGACCGACAGTTGCCTGGCATCGTGAGATATTATACCAATGTAACTGCCGAACAGTTGCACGACCGCAACGCCTTTGCTCAGGCGAGGTGGCAAGCCAGAAGTCTCGATGACCATTGGATGCTGAAGGTGCAAGCCAAGATGAACTGGGCGAGCTCTGCCTATCAGGACACGCTCGTGGCAAATCGGCGCAATGATGCTACCTACTGGCAGAGGGAATATTATACTTCGGCAGCACTGATGTGGATGCCGGGGGACGGCTGGGCGGTGGATTACTCTGCCGACTGGATGATGAACTCGCTCAACAGCACTCTCGCCACCGACCTGCGACCTCATCGACATGGCATCCTGCAGTCGCTCTCCGCCCGATATGCGAAGGGAAGATGGGTAGCTCTTGCCAGAATATTGGCTTCGGTTTACCTCAACAGCGTGGGGCGCAAGATAGAGACTCAGCAAGGCAGCGCCAATCCTACCAAAGCAGGACAGGCTGCCAAGGATGCACGCCGGCTTTCGCCATCGCTTTCGCTTTCTTATCGGCTCCTGGGAAATGGTACTGCCAGCGATGAGCTTTATCTCAGGGCTTCGTACAAGGACATCTTCCGGGTTCCTACTTTCAACGAGAACTATTTCTTCCATTATGGAAGTTCAGATCTGAAGCCTGAGAAAACCCGACAGTTGAATATCGGGTTTACGTGGAAAAAAACTTCTTCGAGAGATGGGGGAAACGGCGAATCTCTACGTTATAAGGGATGGAATGTTCAAGCAACGCTGGACGGCTATTGCAATCGGGTGACCGACAAGATTGTGGGCGTTCCTTACAATATGTTCGTTTGGCGTACTGTGAACTTGGCACGGGTTGATGTAGTTGGCGCGGATGCCTCTTTGCGTGGTATCTGGCAGATGGCTCCGGGGCAGCAACTCTCGCTGCAAGGGTCGTATAGCTACCAGCACGTGGTGAACCATACCGACCGCTCGTCCAAATATTATGGCAATCAAGTAGCCTATATCCCTTTGCACTCGGGCAGTATTGCCTTGGGGTGGGAGAATCCCTGGGTGAATGTCTCGCTCCATGGACAAGGAATGAGCAAGCGATGGGCCAACAATGAGCACTATGACGGCACCGAAGTGGGTGGTTACTGGGACATGGGGTTGACGCTCTATCGTCAGCTGGACGGACTGACTCTTTTGGGGAAATCCCTGAGAGGTGTGAAGGTCAGGATGGATGTGAAGAACCTGCTGTCTGAGCAGTATGAACTCGTAGGGCATTATCCGATGCCTCGCCGCAGCTGGATGTTAAGCATCGGGTATAACTTCTAGATAGTAACAAATTAGATTCAAATATAAACAGAAAAAGAAAATGAAAAAGTATTTATTAGGTTTGGCGGTGCTCTTGATGGGTACTGCAGTGATGACATCATGTAGCGACGACAACGATGGTCCTGAGACTTATCTCCAGGAGTACAGCACGGGCGCTTATGTCGTGAATTCAGGTAACATGTATAACAAAATTGAGAGCTCTCTCACAGCTATCGACTATGCTTCAAGCACAGCCACACAGAAAGTATTCAAGGCTGCTAACGGTCGTTCGCTCGGTAATACTGCCAATGATGGCATCGTATATGGCAACAAGATTTATCTCGCCGTAGATCAGAGCAACACCATCGAGGTAATCGACAAGAAAACCAAGCAGAGTATCAAGCAAATCAAGACTACAGACCTGCTGGGCAAAGCCGAGGGTGCTGAGCCTCGCCATATCATCGCTGACGGTGGCAAGGTTTATTTCACCACATACGGTGGCTATGTAGCTGCCGTGGACACCACAGATTTTGCTCTTCAGAAGAAATGGAAGGTGGGCAACTCTCCTGAGGGCTTGGTCTTCGGCAATGGCAATCTCTACGTTGCCAACAGCAACTATGCTGCTGGTGGTGGCAACATCTCTTGCATCAACCTTTCCAACGACAAAGTAGAGACTAAGAATATCGAGGGCGTGAACAATCCTACCAGCATCTATTATGCATCTAATGTTTTGTATGTTCTCGACAACCCTGTATATGGACCTGCTCCTGACTATGCGGCCACTGGCGAAAATGCCCTACGTGCAGTGAGTTTTGCCGAGGGCAAGTCACAGAAGGTAGCAGATGGCAACTATGCTGTATGTGTAACCCCTGGTGCTACAACACGTATGCAGGCGGCTCATCCTTATTTCTATGTGCTCAATGCACCTTTTGGCGGCACTCCTAGTGTGAGTGTGTTTACAGCAGGAAGTACACAACCACAGGCGCTGACACTCTCTGAGATGCCTGTGAGCCCATGCGGTATCTTCGCCGACCCATTGAATGGTCATATCTTCGTGCTCTCTTATAAAATGGGCGATAAAGGTACTCCCGACTATAATGGTAACGGCTATGTAGTGGAGTATGACAGAGCTGGTCAGAAGCAGCATGAGTATGAGACTGGCGTAGGTTCTTGCGCTATGTTCTTTGACTCTGCCTACAAGACAGCATACGCAGAATAAAATGTCGCGAGACAGATGATTATATGATTCATCCAATCCATGGGGAAGTGTCGTTTCGGCGCTTCCCTTTTTTTGTGTGTCGGGCATGTTGTTTTATATATATTTTTTTGCGTCAAACAATTGCCATATTGCCATGTTGATAGATTATCTCTTTGATTACGAATGTGTTATGGATATGGCAATTCTCTGTTCTTCGGTTCTATCTGCCATATATTGCCATAAAAACCAGCGAAATATAGGTGTTTTAGAGGGATTTTGGGGTGAAAACTAAGAGAGCATTGAGCAAAAATCCTTTTTTTCGGTTCAATGCTTGGCTTTTTTCATTTGTTTTTTTTGCAATTTAACTGACGACATAGAAGAAATTACGTCGGGACGTAGCATCTGATACGTCCCGACGTAATAATCATTATGTCGCGACGTACAGCCAGATACGTCGCGACGCAGTTTCCTGAACGTCCTGATTGCATCTGGTAAAGCTTTTGAAAACGGCTGCATAGAAACAAAAAAGGTGTGTCTTAAGGCAAAGACACACCTTTTCTTTTGTTTTTTATTGTTTCAGAACCGAGTTCTTCTTTTCGTTTTCGAAATCTTTATTCCTCCATCAACTTGCGATAGCGCCCCTTCTTGATTTCTGTATCGCCAAGGCGGCGGGCCTTGTTGATTTCATACTCAGAATAGCTGCCCTCGAAGAAGAAGACCTCACCATTGCCCTCGAAGGCAAGAATGTGGGTACAGATTCGGTCGAGGAACCAGCGGTCGTGGCTGATTACCACCGCACAACCGGCAAATGCCTCCAAACCTTCCTCCAAGGCACGGAGGGTGTTCACGTCGATATCGTTGGTAGGCTCATCGAGGAGCAAAACATTACCCTCCTGCTTCAATGCCAATGCCAACTGCAGACGGTTACGCTCACCACCCGAGAGTACGCTGCAGAGCTTGCTCTGGTCGGTGCCCGAGAAGTTGAAGCGGCTGATGTAAGCACGTGCATTCACATCTCTGCCACCCAGACGCAAGGTTTCGTTGCCCTGGGAAATCACCTCGTAAACGGTCTTCTGTGGGTCGATGTCCTTGTGCTGCTGGTCAACATAAGCCAGCTTCACGGTCTCACCCACCTCGAATGTGCCGCCATCTGCCTGATCCAAGCCCATGATGAGGCGGAAGAGGGTAGTCTTGCCGGCTCCGTTAGGACCAATCACACCTACGATGCCGTTAGGAGGAAGCATGAAGTTGAGGTCGTTGAAGAGAACCTTTTCGCCGAACGCCTTCTTTACATGCTGAGCCTCGATAACCTTGTTACCCAGACGAGGACCGTTAGGGATGAAGATTTCCAGTTTCTCCTCGCGCTCCTTCTGCTCCTGGTTGAGCATCTGCTCGTAAGAGTTCAGACGAGCCTTACCCTTAGCCTGACGGGCCTTAGGCGCCATGCGAACCCATTCCAACTCGCGCTCCAAAGTCTTGCGGCGCTTAGAGGCAGTCTTCTCCTCCTGAATCATTCGCTTGGTCTTCTGGTCGAGCCATGAAGAGTAGTTGCCCTTCCATGGAATACCCTCTCCACGGTCCAATTCCAGAATCCACTCGCTCACGTCGTCGAGGAAGTAGCGGTCGTGGGTTACGGCGATGACGGTACCCTCATACTGCTGCAGGTGCTGCTCCAGCCAGTCGATGCTCTCAGCATCCAGGTGGTTGGTAGGCTCATCGAGCAGGAGTACATCCGGCTTCTGCAAGAGCAGGCGGCAGAGAGCTACACGGCGGCGCTCACCACCCGAGAGATTGGTTACAGGCCAATCGCCAGGAGGACAGTGCAGGGCAGCCATCGCACGCTCCAGCTTGGAGTCGATGTTCCAGGCATCGGTTGCATCAATGATATCCTGCACCTCAGCCTGGCGCTGCATCAGCTTGTCCATCTTATCAGGGTCTCCGTAATATTCTTCGAGACCGAACTTATTGTTGATGTCCTCGTATTCTGCGAGTGCATCATAGATTTTCTGCACACCCTCCATCACGTTTTCCTTCACGGTCTTGTTCTCGTCGAGCGGAGGATCCTGAGGCAAGTAGCCCACAGAGTAGCCTGGGCTCCAAACCACCTCACCCTGGGTAGGTTGCTCAAGTCCTGCGATGATTTTCATCAACGTAGATTTACCGGCACCGTTCAAACCGATGATACCGATTTTTGCTCCGTAGAAGAACGATAGGTAGATGTTCTTCAGAATCTGTTTCTGGTTTTGTGGGATAATCTTAGATACGCCCACCATTGAGAAGATGATCTTCTTGTCGTCAACTGTTGCCATGTATATAAATAAATGTGTATTTGTGAATAAATTGCCGAAATAGGCACTAACAGTTGCAAAGATACATTATTTTTTTGAAATTCTCGCCTTTCTTTCAAAGAAAAGTTGTATATTTGCATTGATAACATCAAATAGAGGCATTTTGTGATGCTTCTTTCATCTTTTAAAAAGAAAGGATATTTATGGATGCAACCTATATAGACCTGACTGTTCGCCTGTCTCTGGCTCTCATTTTGGGAGGAGCGATAGGTATCGAAAGAGAATACCGTGCCAAGGAGGCGGGGTTCCGCACTCACTTCCTGGTAGCCCTGGGTAGTGCACTTTTCTGTGTTGTTTCCCAGTATGGATTTGGCTTTGATCTGAAGGATTCCTCGCGCGTTGCTGCCCAAGTGGTTTCGGGTATCGGATTCCTGGGTGCCGGTACCATCATCTTCCAGAAGAATGTGGTCAGGGGCTTGACTACTGCTGCAGGCTTGTGGGTGACGGCAGCCATCGGTCTGGCGTGCGGTACGGGAATGTATGTGGCTGCAGCTATTACTACGATGATGGTGTTGATGGGACTGGAGGTGCTGAATTATCTGATACCGCAGTTGGGAACCTCTACCATCGAACTGAATTTCTCTGCTCCATCAAGGGACAGCGTGAAGGAATTCATCAGTAAAATCAAACAGAAAGGCATGGAAGTTCATTCTTACGAACTGAAAGAACGGAGATTTTCTAAGGAAGAATTTGTGGAGGCGAGCATTGAAATAAAAGCCAAACGGGGGTTCCATACGCTGGAGATTCTGGATTATATGAATGATTTCTCAGACGTCACGATTTCGACGATTAAATAGAAAGAAAAGATAAAAAGGAGTTAAGACCATCATCTTAACTCCTTTTATCTTTATATGCTTAGAAAATCCTAGCCAGATAGTCGTAATGTTCGCCTTCTGCCACGAGTTCGCCATGCAGACCGCAGGTTTCGGCGATGGATTTGAGCAATGGGAAATCTACGTAGAGCCAGTCGAAACAGTCTCCCTTAATGTCTTTGTAAATCATCTGATAATCCACTTCACCATAGTAGGCACCATTCAGATTGATGTCGAAACTTCCGTCTTCATTTTCGTAGATATATTTGAGGTCGGAGGAATCGATAAGAATCTGTCCGCCCTTGTTGAGCAAAGCCTTGAGACGGTTGAAGAGGGTAGGGAGGTTTTCTATTTTCCCAGCAATGCCAGTGCCGTTCATCAGGAGGAGGATGGTATCAAAGCCTGTTTCCAGATGTTCATCGAAAAGATTGATGCATTCCGCATCCTTTACTCCTCTCAGTTCCATCGCTTCGCAGCTCAGAGGAGAAATATCAATGGCTTTTACCTCCAAGCCCTTCTCCTGCAAGGCGAGCGTATGGCAGCCGCTGCCGGCTCCGATATCCAGTACACGCCCTTTTGTGAGTTGCAAGGCCTTCTGCTCCAGCATCGGCATCTCCTCAACTTTTCTGAAGAGATGTTTCACCGGCATTTCGTCCTCTTCGAACATAGAGGAGAGCACACGTAATCTTCCTGCTCTTCCCGATTTCTGATAATCACGCATAGCGGCACCCATCGGGTCTTTGTCTTTTGATAATATCTTTGTATTCATTTATTTTGCAATTTTTGAGTGCAAAATTAATGCTTTTTCATTGAATATGCAAGTTTTGAGGAGATATTCTGCTGCTTCTTAATATTTCTCCTACCTTTTGCTTTTCGCTTTCAAAACTGAATTGCTGATAGATGATAGTGGCATTCTGCAAATCTATGATATGGGGAGCCATCAGTCTGAGGGCTTTCATCTTGCTGTCACCAAAAGTGAATATATTCATCATGCTGACGGCTTGGGCACAAGAATAGTAACAGCCGAGGCTAGCCACTTCTATCAGATCGAACTTATTGTCATCAAAGCTTGCCTTCTTCACCTTATTATATAGTTTGGAGAAGGAAGCATCATCGAGACAATAGCCGTAATCCATTCTGCCATCTGGATCACATCTTCCATCGTAGAGGGGTGGAGTTGGGTGTGACTGCTGTACATTCGATGTCTGGCTGTTGGGTTCTATGATTCTTGTATCGTACTGCACAACCTTTCCGTTTCTGTCGAAGAAGACCGTGATGTACTTGGAATCTCCAAACAGATTATTATATTTGGCATATTCCCATTTGTCCCCATACATGTCGAAACTGGTGAGCTTAGGCTCTCCCAAGATGGCAATCACTTCTTGTTTGGTCATTCCGCGCTCTACGTTTCTTTTTCCTTTAGCCGAAGCCGAGAGGCATACGGCAAACATCAATATGGTTGTGGCGATGAGCGCCATCCAATCATTCCTTTTCATAAGCTAAACTGTTTTTATAAGTTATTATATTGTTTTATGGTTGCAAAAGTACAGCTTTCTTTTGAAATAAAAAGAGAAGGATTCCCTAAAGTAGAAGGGAAAATCCCTATTTCCGATTTTGGTTATTTGTTTCACTTTTCGGGAATGGCTGTGATTATAAAAAGAGATTATTGTTTACTGCTAAAGCCTAATATGACTGAATAAACGCACCGAGACGACTGGGTAAGTAACGAAAGGCGTTTAATCAGATTCAATGAACTAATATATTAAGTATACGAAGCCTGTTTCTAGAAGATTCCGACTGCATTCAGCAGCTCTGCTGAGCCTAGTGGCAACCCTCTTTAGTTGTACGACTATACACCAACTTTTAGGTCGAACCATGAAGCGAATAAGTTTACGGTAAGACATCCGCAGCAAAAATTTGTGGCAGACCCAACAATGACTCGAAGTAATACAAAGAAGAAAAAATAAAATGAAAAAGTCCGTAGGAAAGCAAATTCCCACGGACTTTTTATATAATATTTGTAATGATAATCTTATGCCTTGAAGCTCTCCAAGTCTTCTGCCTTGAAGTTCTGGATGTATGCTGAATGACCGAGAACTTCCTCCTCTGCCATGCGAACATAAACATTGGCACTCTTCTGGAACATCTCTGGTGCCTTGGTAGCATCGTCGAGGATGAGAAGAGACATTACGATGTCGCCAGTCATGTTGTAGAGACGGCGAGCCAGGAAGTCGTGAACTGCCTGATCGTTTGCTTCCTTCACCTTGTTGATGGCTGCCTCGTAAAGTTCTACGAGTTTAGCTACACGCTCCTTCAATGACTTCAAGTCATCTGATACCTCATTCTCCAACATCTCCTTGATGATGCTGAGATAAGTGCCGTTGGTGATGTAGCGGATAGCTGCTACTACCTGAAGCTGGGTGGTTCCCTCGTAGATAGAGAAGATGCGGGCATCACGGAACAGGCGCTGGCACTTGTACTCCATGATGAAACCAGAACCACCGTGAATGCTGATGGCATCGTATGCATTCTGGTTGGCATACTCTGAGTTCATACCCTTAGCCAATGGAGTAAATGCATCAGCCAAGCGGGTGTATTTCTTCATCTCCTGACGCTCCTCTGGAGTGAGCTTAGTGTCGCGGGCGATGTCTTCCAAAGCCTTGTAGATATCTACGTAGCGAGCGCAGCAGTAGAGGAGTGAACGGCCTGCATCCAACTTAGCCTTCATTCTTGAAAGCATGTCGTATACAGCTGGGAAGTTGATGATCTTCTCTCCAAACTGAGCACGCTCCTTGGCATAAGCCAGGCCCTCGTTGTAAGCCTCCTGCTCAACACCTACACTCTGAGCTGCGATACCCAGACGGGCACCGTTCATCAAAGCCATTACGTACTTAATCAATCCGAGACGGGTGTTACCGCAAAGCTCAGCCTTGGCATTCTTGTAAACCAACTCGCAGGTAGGAGAACCGTGAATACCCAACTTGTGCTCGATGTGACGAACGGTTACGCCACCATCACGCTTGTCGTAGATGAACATAGAAAGACCACGACCATCCTTGGTGCCTTCTTCAGAACGGGCCAGAACCAGGTGGATGTCTGAGTCACCATTGGTGATGAAACGCTTCACGCCGTTCAGACGCCATGTGCCGTCCTCATCCTGTGTAGCCTTCAGCATTACGCGCTGCAAGTCAGAACCTGCATCAGGCTCAGTCAAGTCCATACTCATGGTCTCGCCAGCGCAGATGCGAGGAATGTACTTCTGGCGCTGCTCCTCAGAACCGAACTCATAGAGTGTATCGATACAGCTCTGGAGAGACCAGATGTTCTGGAAACCGGCATCGGCAGCAGCAATGATTTCAGAAGCCATAGAGAAGATGGCGTTAGGCAAGTTCAAACCGCCGTAACGACGAGGCATTGACAAGCCCCAAAGGCCAGCCTTGCGGGTAGCATCGAGGTTCTCGAAAGTCTTGCTGGCATAAATCATGCGGCCGTTCTCCAGGTGTGGACCTTCGAGGTCAACATCCTCAGAGTTTGGTTCGATGATGTTAGCAGCTACATCGCCGGTAATATCCAGCAATCGCTTGTAGTTCTCGATGGCATCCTCATAGTTGACAGGAGCATCTTCAAACTGGTCTTTTTCTACATAATTTCTTTCCTTCAAGTCCACAACACGCTTCATAAGCGGATGATTCAAGTGGAACTCTATCTCAGGATGGTCTGTATAATAATTAGCCATTTTGCTTTTCTTATTTAAATAATGTGTAATGCAGATTACTTAGAATTCTGCTTGTAGTACTTGATGAGCTTAGGAACCACATCCTCAACATTGCCGTTGATAACGTAATCGGCAATCTTGTTGATTGGAGCATCAGGATCGTTGTTTACAGAGATGATGATGCCTGAATCCTGCATACCTGCGATGTGCTGAATCTGACCAGAGATTCCGCAAGCGATATATACCTTAGGATGAACGGTAACACCAGTCTGACCAATCTGACGGTCGTGATCTACCCAACCTGCATCTACTGCAGCACGGGAAGCACCTACCTCACCATGGAGGAGATGAGCCAATTCGAAGAGCTGGTCGAAGCCTTCCTTGCTTCCTACGCCATAACCGCCGGCTACGACGATGGCAGAACCCTTCAGGTTGTGCTTGGCAGCCTCTACGTGGTGGTCGAGTACCTTTACTACGAAGTCCTCAGCAGGAACATACTTGCTTACCTCAGGGTAAGCTACTTCCTTCTTGCACTCACCCTCGTAGATGCTCTTCTGCATCACGCCAGAGCGGACTGTAGCCATCTGTGGACGGTGGTCTGGGTTTACGATAGTAGCTACGATGTTACCACCGAAGGCAGGACGAATCTGATAGAGCAGACCCTCATAGTGTTTGCCGCTCTTCTTATCGTCGTAATCACCGATTTCAAGTTCTGTACAGTCGGCAGTAAGACCGCTGGTCAATGAAGAAGAAACACGAGGACCGAGGTCGCGACCGATAACGGTAGCACCCATCAATGCAATCTGAGGCTTCTCCTCCTTGAAGAGGTTGACGAGAATGTCTGTATGAGGAGCTGAAGTATATGGGAACAATCCCTCAGCATCGAAAACAAATAATTTATCTACACCATAAGGGAGAATCTGATCCTCTACCTGACCCTTGATGCCGGTACCAGCCACGATAGCATGGAGCTCCACGCCCTGCTGGTTAGCGAGCTTACGACCCTTGGTGAGCAATTCCTGAGATACCTCGGCAACGGTTGTGCCTTCTACCTCGCAATATACAAATACGTTGTTCATTGTTTTTTCAAAATTATCCGATAATACTTTCGTTCAACAATTCCTTCATCAGTCCGTCGATGTCTTCATCGCTGCTGGTCAAGGTCTTGCTTTCCTTAGCCTGGAACACGATGTTCTTCACGGCCTTCACCTTGGTAGGTGAACCGCTCAAACCGCACTGTGCAGGGTCGCCGTCAACATCGGCAACACTCCACTGGTTCAGAGTGAGGTAAGGGCGCTCTTCATAGAGGTTGGCCCAAGGCTCATCACCCTTGCGCTCCATAGGGCAGGTAGCGTATTTATATTTCATTACGAGCTTCACGTTGCATGGGCGACATGGAGCAGCACTTCCGTTTACGGTGATAACCAATGGCAATGGAGCCTCAACAGTCTCCACACCACCATCAATGAGGCGGCGTATAGTAGCCTTGCCATCCTCTACCTTGAGGATTTCCTCTGCGTAGGTTACCTGGTTCAATCCCAACTTCTGAGCCACCTGCGGTCCTACCTGAGCTGTATCACCATCGATAGCCTGGCGACCACCGATTACGATGTCAACGTCACCAATCTTCTGGATACCAGTAGCAAGGGCATAGGAAGTAGCCAATGTGTCAGCACCGGCAAAGAGACGGTCGGTAAGCAACCAACCCGTATCAGCACCACGATAAAGACCCTGGCGGATGATTTCGCCAGCACGTGGAGGACCCATAGTCAAAATACCAACTGTAGAACCTGGATTCTGCTCTTTCAATCGGAGAGCCTGCTCCAATGCGTTCAAATCTTCAGGATTGAAGATTGCAGGAAGGGCAGCGCGATTTACTGTGCCTTCGGCGGTCATCGCATCCTTACCCACATTTCTTGTGTCAGGTACTTGCTTGGCAAGTACTACGATTTTTAAACTCATATTTTTAAAAATGGTTATTGTTATAATTTCCTAAGTTTGTTAGTGCTCAGTACTCAAGTTGTACGTCGTCTAGTGCGATTGTCAGACTTGCTATCGTCTAATAAGTTACTGTCCAATGTTCAATTTGGGACAAAACACAGGGGCAAAAGTAACACTTTTTTATGGCTTACGCAAATATTTTATTAAAAAAATGCCCATTTAGTCTTGCTTTGTGCGCAAAACGCAAGAAATGTGCATGTTTTTTAGAACGTCCGTACTTAACTTTTCCGGCTTATTCAAAGCTCTTGAGTCGAGCGATATATTTGCCCAAAATGTCGAATTCTATATTTACTACCGTTCCCACTTCGATGTCGCAGAAGTTGGTATTCTCTCTGGTATAAGGAATGATAGCAACGGTAAATGTGTTGTCTGTAGGATCACAGACGGTGAGCGAAACGCCGTTAACGGTAACGCTGCCCTTGTCCACCGTGAAATAGCCTTTTCTTGCCATTTCCTTATTGAGCTCATATTCGAAAGTAAAATAAGTAGAGCCATCAGCGTCTTTCATAGCGATACATTTGGCAGTCTCGTCCACATGTCCCTGTACGATATGACCATCCAGACGGCCGTTCATCACCATAGAACGCTCTACGTTCACCTTGTCGCCTACCTTGAGCAGACCCAGATTACTGCGGTCCAGGGTTTCCTTCATGGCGGTAACGGTATAGGTACCGTCCTTGATTTCTACCACAGTAAGGCAGACGCCGTTATGCGCCACGCTCTGGTCGATGCCGAGTTCATCAACAAAAGAGCATCTCAATGTGAAGTCGATGTTCTCCTTATCATGCTTGATAGCTACGACGGTAGCCATTTCTTCTACGATTCCACTAAACATATATTCTATTTTTATTTGGTTTCATTATTATTTAGAATGCAAAGATATTGCATTAGCTAGAAACAGCCAAATTATTTAAGTTCTTTTGATAAAATAAGCAAGATATATTTGTTTAATTGCCATATTTTTTATATTTTTGCACATCATAATATATGCACATGATAAATGTGATATACATGTCTTTTCAAAACTCCACCGAATATGAAGAATAATGAAGACTATATAATTAAGGTATAGGAGCAGCAAAATTAGATAACACAGTTTAGGTAACAATAAAAACATTTGAAGACAATGGAAATCAAGGAAGGATATATGCCCTTCATGGGCTATCAAACATATTATCGTATCGTAGGTAAAACAGAGGAGGGCAAGAGCCCTATCATCCTCTTGCATGGTGGACCAGGCAGTACCCACAACTATTTCGAGCTATTGGATAGGGTAGCGGAATCAGGTAGAGCTGTCATCATGTACGACCAGTTGGGCTGTGGCAACTCATTTGTGGAGGGACATCCCGAACTCTGGACTCCTGAGACTTGGCTCAACGAACTCTGTGTGCTCATCGACTATCTCCACATCGACCATTTTCATCTCTTGGGACAGTCGTGGGGTGGCATGCTCGCCATCATCTATCTGATAGAGAAGCAAGCAAAGGGCGTGAAGTCAGCCATCCTCAGCAGCACTCTTTCGAGCAGCAAGCTTTGGGCAAGTGAGCAACATCGCATGATTAAGTTTATGTCGGAGGAAGACCAGCGTGCCATCGCTGAGGCTGAGGCGAAGGATGACTTTTCGAGCGAGGCGTATGCCAAGGCGAATGAACACTTCATGCTCCTGCATTGTGCCGGTGAGGTGACGGAGGATAGTCCAGAGTGTCTTCGCCGGAAGAAGCGTGCTGGTGCTGAGGCTTATCTCCATGGTTGGGGACCAAATGAATACACTCCTACTGGTACGCTCCGTGATTATGATTACACCGACAGTCTGGGCGAAATCCAAGTGCCTTGCTTGGTGATGAGTGGCACCAACGACCTCTGTACTCCATTGGTAGCAAAGACACTTTATGATGGTATCCAAGATTCCAAGTGGCATCTCTTCGTAGGAGCCCGACACATGCCATTTGCCGAGCAAAACGATGAATATTGCAAGGTGTTGGAAGAATGGATGGAGGAGAAAGAGGGAAAGTGATTTGGCACTTTCCCCTTTTATTTCATGATTCCATTGTCAGTATCAGAGAGGTTGATTCTCTTTTTGTCCAATTGATTGGATAAAATAAGCATAAAACCGTCCAATTGATTGGATGAAATCAATGGAAAAAGTGCTGATAGTGGTGCCAAAAGTGCTTTAAAAAACGACTTTTGGCACCACTATCGGCACTTTTATAGAGAAACTATTGTTTCTTGAGAGTTAAGTTGGGTTCAATTCCATTGATACCAAGTCCTAAAATATCGGTTACTTCTCTACATCCACAATCACAATGCTGGTTAGTTGAACAATCATTGCAGAAGGTAGGTTGATAAGAGCGGGATGTAAATTTGTTCCAATAATCTGTATCCTTAATCCAAGGTTCTTCGCATACATTTCCTACGATGTGAGGAGAATGATTGCAGGTTCTTATTTGTCCTGCTGGATCAATAACGAAGAATCCTTTTGCCGCAGCGCATAGATACCCTACATGTATTCTTTTGTATGAATTAGCAGAAGCTATGATGCACTTTGGTATTTCTGTACCCACATTTCCATAGCGATTAGCTAGTGTTAGTACTTCTTCTGCAGTATCAAGCATTCCATTGATTTGCTCCATCGAGAGACTTAGCTCATTCATGTATTGTAAACCACGCCCACCAGGCAGAAAACGGTTGAGAAGAATATCGGATGCACCATTGATGATGGCAAGCGATATGGTCTCGAACAATTCATAATAGTTCTTTCTCGTAACAGTAATGTTTGCTGTGCATTCTAAGCCGATTTCTTTAGCTTTCGAAAAGCATTCTAACACGTAGTCTGCATTATCAACTCCAGTATGCTCTTCAAATGATAGGTAACCAGGAAGGCTCATGCTAAGATGAACATTCATTTCCTTGAAGTATTTGAGGTGTCCTTCGTTCATGAGTCTTCCATTGGAGATGAGTATGATGGGATAATTCATCTTCCTTTGATTGCCAATCATTCGGATGTGTCCAATGATTTCATGAAGGTCTTCTCTTAGCAATGCTTCTCCGCCAGACAAAGAGAAAGTCTTTACCCCATAGTCATATAGTTTTTCTATTACCCATTTCCAGTGAGTGGTGGATAGTTCCTTTCCTAATGGATATGAAGAGTTAGGCGCATACCAAGGGCATGAGCAAAACAAGCAATGGTGATTGCATTTATATGTCAATTCCAAAGCAACAGATTTTGGAAGAATGGGTATGCTATTCTTCATTGCTATCATTTTCTTTTATTCCTATTCCTGTCATTCTCTTGATAGTATCTTGCTCATCCATGATGCTATGGTAGCGATCATAACAGTCTTTAAAGTAGGCATCCCCTTTCAAAAAAGCCAATACGGCTTGGTAGTCATCAAATGACTCTATGTCGGTTATAGCTTGATGATAGTCTTTATCGCTTTTTGCCTTGAAACAGAACAAATGATATGTTCCTTCTTCGTAGATGTCATCCTCGGAGGTTAACGGTAAATCGAAAAACTCTGCTTCTTCCTTCGCTTCTAGGGCGCATGAACCACATATTACTTCAAGAGACGCATCATATCCCAAATCTTTTATCTCTTTGATGATGGAGTTGAACATTTCTTCATCACTGTGGAAAGCTTGATAGGTCAATGGACGATGGCAATGTTGGCATATTGTGGAAAAACTATCTATCATCGAAGGTGCATAGCACATGGCTCCTATGTGATTTGCAAGATACGTTGGCAGTTCTTGAGCAGCCAATTCCTTTAGCTGCTCAATAAGTTCTTCTCTATTTAATGAATGTTTCATATTTCCTTTCTATTTAAATTGCGTAATTCTAGTGCGTTGGTTGCATGATGATGCATAGCATCTTTTCCTGATGCTTTTGCATATCTTCAGCATTCCACTCGTATCCAAATTCACGCTTGATACTATTTTTAATGCCTTCATCATAATTGTCTTGACACATCTGTAGCATGATTCTAAATTTCAAGGAAGCCACGCTTACTTGATTTGATTTGGAATCAAGATAACGATTCTTCTTATCTATAGGATTCCAGTTGGAGCCAGAACTATTGGCATCGGAACCAATCATGGCAAAATTGCCAAAGCAGTTTATCTCTTCTGATGTGATAGGCTTATCTTCGCCAGCTTTTGCCTGAGGATAGTAATGCTCAAGGCTTTTGCGAGTTCGAGAGAAATAGAAATTGTCAAATGTATCAAGGCCAAAGTCGCTGCATCCCAAGGCGGTAAAGAATTCAATTCTAGCTTTTGAACCTTTCTTGGCTCTGTTTCCTCGCAATTCTTCTGCGTATTTCTTCCACAATCTATAGTCGGTATAGTTGAATACAAAGAGAGGTATATTGCTTGAACCTTTGGGATAGACATCATCGAAGGGATGATCCACATTTTCCAATTCAACACTCTGTTTGCCATTTCGAATGATGGTTTCATCGAAACTATTTGGCTTTGGCTGGTTTCTTTCATTCAGTTTGTTTGCATCCAAATATACATCGAAGAAGTACTTGTCTGCTAAATTTCTCACGAACTTCAAATAGTTATCTTCATTCCAGTCCTGGAATAGGTGCAACAAGCAGTAGAAGAGATAGTTCTTGCGTTGCTTGGCTGTAAATGCCACCTCAAACATAGATAAAAGATGAACCAACTCTCTTTGTTTAGACTTGTCATTGTCAATCAAATCTGCCATGTAGGCAGACTTGCCCTTCTTGCAGTAATATTGTAGTTTCCAAGGATTCTCAATGGCTTTATCTTCACCATTTATGTGGTGCACCATGTAGTTGTCGAGATAATATTTTGCCAATAGCAGGTTATAGGCAAACTGCTTGACAAATTCTGGAGTGAGCTTGACTTTGTCAAACTCATTGATAAGTTCCTTGTCATCGAGTGTGAAGTCTGATGGATTAAAATCTTTCTCTTGCATTCTTGTAATTTTGAGAACAATCAACAGAAAATTTGGAAAATCAATGATTGGTTGGAACGAATCGTTATAGTCAATTTCGCTCACCTCCTTTTCCTTTTTTACAGGAATATCGAGTAGTTTTTCTATTGTCTTCATCCCAAAGGAGTTGTCTAATTGTTGTGGTGCAATAGGAAAATCGTCAAATCTCTCCAACTTGAAGTTGCTCATATCTTTACCGAATATCTCAGTCATGTTAGGTAACTTTTGTTGGATATAGAAACTCATATCGCTACAAGCCTCCCAAATTTTGCAGAACTTTTCCATCGCTTTATTGTCATTCTTCAGTTGATCACTCAATTTGGCTTTTACAATTTCATGCTTTTCAAGTTGCTCGCCACGAGAGTTCATTACTTCAAAATAATGATTCAACTCAACATCCTTAGGCACACGATAATGTATGATATGCACATGGTTCAAAAAATACTCCTTGAATTTGTCCATATCAACTTGATTTTCACCTACTATTTCCTTTAGTGCTTCTTTGGCAAAGTTATAGCCATTCTTTATGCCAAGGTCATATTCCTCCCCAAAATCAGAATCTTTTACTTCCTTATTTTTCTCAAACTTAGACATGACTTCTATGGTTTGAGTAGAAGCTTTGCGTGAGGAATATGCAAGTTTGTTGGTAACCTTCTCGCCCATAGCAGTGAGGATAATGTATATTGTAGTAAGACGTTGTTGTCCGTCTATAACCTCGAATACATTCTCGTCACGTTTAAAGGTTACAAGTGTTCCGATATAGTATATAGGCTTGTCTATGACCATGGAGTCATAGATATCCTTTATTAATGCAGAAATCTCATCTCGTTCCCAGGCGTAATTACGCTGATAGATGGGAATTTTGTAGTAGGTAACTGTTCCACTATTGACATAATAGATGTCTTTTACAGAACATTCTTTCAGAATATGTGATAAATCTTTCATGCTTGTCATTATTTATAAAATCCATTTTCCTTGAAGAAATAGAGGTAATTGCAAGAAATTTCATTCTCATCTTTGGCATCTATATTTTTGCTAGTACTGCTGCTTTCAAGTACTCTACCGTCATATATGTCTCCGATTGATAGAGAACATAATTTGTCGGCAAGGGCACTGAGAAGGGATGTTGGGGAATCTTGTCGAGCAATTAATTGGTACATGTTAAAGCCATTGATGATACCAAATTTGTTGCTTTCGCCCATAATGTAATTCTGCGCAGACAACCAGCCCAAATTTCTATACTGTGCTCTCAGAGAGTAAGCCCAAATGAAGGCATAGACTACGAATTGCTCAAATTGTGCCAAATCTTCCTTGGATGGGTAAGTTTCAGGGCAGAACCGATCTACGTAAAGCAAGACTGATGTGTCAAACAGCAAACGTGCTATGCCATTCCCCGTTCCTCGCTTGAAATATTTATCGAGAGTCTTTACAATCTCATTGTCGTTGATGTAAAAACCTTCGTACTTACTATTGTCTTGAATATCTTTCAAGATGTTATAGTAATGTTTGGTATATTCGAAAAAAGGCTTACCTGCAATGATTGGTGTATTCAATTGGAAAGCGTTGATGTTACGTATGCCTGATACAAATGGCATTGCAGATGAATTTACCATGTCGGCATAGCAATATGCTGCCTTGAAGAACTGGGCATAAGGAGTTTTGGCATAACGAGTAATGCCCTTGAACATTTGAATGTTATGTTCATTGAGTACATTAGCTTTGTTACCATTTACCCATTCCTTGATGCGATAGAGATAGTTGCCAAAAAGATTAGCCAAGTTGCTTTGGGAGACTTGTTCCCATCCTTTGACAATTTTTTCTGTTTCTTCTTCGCTTACACCTGCCATCTCTCGTAGATGATATGCCTTCAACAAGTCGTGAGGATAGAGAGCCTTGCCACGAGCATTTTGAGAATCGAAGAATTGGAAAGCTTCTGATATATCTTTTGTAATTACAACAATCAGTTCGCAATTATTTTCAATATACCCTTTCAATCTTTCTTTTTCCTTCTCGTGCTCATCATTTTTATCTTCAGACTTCTTACCTATGCGGCGACACAAAGCCTGATAATTGTTTGGAATATTACGACAGTTATGCTCATTGTTGTAAACTGACTGCTGTAAGAAACTGATATTCTTTTCGCCTAATGCAGTTAATAACAGAGAGAATGTGATGGTACGTTGCTGCCCATCTACAATGTCATAACGGTCTCCTTTTTGCTGGTGCAAGATGAGAGTGCCTACTCTATACTTTTCTTTGTTGCTATTCATCGCTTCGATGATGTCATCAAGCAATTGGATGGCATTGCGTGCTGTCCATTTATATGGTCGCTGATAGATAGGGATGTTGAGGCTAACATCTTCTATGGGCTTATCACCATTCGTTATCTTCTGGCGAAGAAGTAAATCACCGATGGTTGTTATTGATAATGTTAAGTTGCTCATTGTATATTATATTTTTTGTGACATAGTTACCAACATGGTTACCGACATAGTTACTATTGCTCTGTTACTAGCTCTGTTACTAGCTCTGTTACTAGCTCTGTTACTAGCTCTGT
>OFMT01000976.1_pt1 | contig 22743 bp, 23 predicted proteins | sample 1541891 | NCBI WGS metagenome assembly OFMT01 (sample SAMN04209230, study PRJEB22552) | human gut metagenome | biome: gut; material: feces | host: Homo sapiens | place: USA: Oklahoma | reverse complement strand
AGGTGCTTCAAAAATTTTTTCTCTGATTGTGTTGCACTTGACTTGACAATCTATCCGGTACAAAGTTCTTGGATGTATTTCAATCCACTCCCTCGTAAAGAGGGAGACTACAATATTAATGACGAACTACTTGATACAAATAATTTCAATCCACTCCCTCGTAAAGAGGGAGACGAGAAATTGAATTGATAGACAAAGCTATTTCTTTATTTCAATCCACTCCCTCGTAAAGAGGGAGACAAAACAGCAATATCCCCACTAATGAGGGGATGCATTATTTCAATCCACTCCCTCGTAAAGAGGGAGACAGCCATTATGCACCACCTGCAACTTTACGTATTTTATTTCAATCCACTCCCTCGTAAAGAGGGAGACTTCCATTGACAAAAAAATGATTCTGTGATACAATAATTTCAATCCACTCCCTCGTAAAGAGGGAGACATTGATGTTCCTAAAAAACAAGCTTTAATCAATTTTATTTCAATCCACTCCCTCGTAAAGAGGGAGACGCTTATGGTTTCAAAATGCCCACCATCAACGGCGTATTTCAATCCACTCCCTCGTAAAGAGGGAGACCGTTTTAATCCAGCAAACAAGAATCTGTTAGGCGATTTCAATCCACTCCCTCGTAAAGAGGGAGACCTGTTTGATTTCATGCATTGCATCTTCATCATTGATTTCAATCCACTCCCTCGTAAAGAGGGAGACCGGAAATTTTTCTGAGCAGCTATTACGGCTGCTCGATTTCAATCCACTCCCTCGTAAAGAGGGAGACGCCACTAGCCAATAGTGAGATTATAGAAAAGAGGTATTTCAATCCACTCCCTCGTAAAGAGGGAGACGTTCGTGGGGCTGATTATAACCGCCCACAACGGGCATTTCAATCCACTCCCTCGTAAAGAGGGAGACGTCAAGCGGCTCCCATTCTTCCGGTTTTACACCGAATTTCAATCCACTCCCTCGTAAAGAGGGAGACAAATAATATTTGCTGACCTATCGGCAATACGGGGAATTTCAATCCACTCCCTCGTAAAGAGGGAGACATCCGAAGCTGGAAACCACCTGCTGGTGTAATCATTTCAATCCACTCCCTCGTAAAGAGGGAGACAGACCGTCGAGCAAATCACACCACGAAAAGGCAAACATTTCAATCCACTCCCTCGTAAAGAGGGAGACTGGAATTCATGACGTTTATATTGACGGTTACGTTATTTCAATCCACTCCCTCGTAAAGAGGGAGACGTCATCTGTCAATGTTACAGAAGCAGTGCTTCCAATTTCAATCCACTCCCTCGTAAAGAGGGAGACGTTAACGGAGGAATTATCATGACAGTCGCTGAATTATTTCAATCCACTCCCTCGTAAAGAGGGAGACATGTTTTCTGGCACAATCTCTGTGGCTTGTGCTGATTTCAATCCACTCCCTCGTAAAGAGGGAGACTATTATCTTAGTTGTCATTTCTCCAGCATCAACATTTCAATCCACTCCCTCGTAAAGAGGGAGACGCTAATTGTTTTCTACAATTTTCAAAATGAGTTGATATTTCAATCCACTCCCTCGTAAAGAGGGAGACAGCCATTATGCACCACCTGCAACTTTACGTATTTTATTTCAATCCACTCCCTCGTAAAGAGGGAGACTTCAACGTGGTAATTTACCCCTAAGCCATGAGATATTTCAATCCACTCCCTCGTAAAGAGGGAGACGAAAATGTCTAGTAAATGGACGTATCACATTAGTATTTCAATCCACTCCCTCGTAAAGAGGGAGACATTGACAGAAAATTGACAGAAAGTGAGATAGAAATTTCAATCCACTCCCTCGTAAAGAGGGAGACGACTTGGCTTGGATGTCACTGCCTCAACCGTTCAATATTTCAATCCACTCCCTCGTAAAGAGGGAGACTGATTCAGATGCTTCCGGAAAGTTATAATCAGCATTTCAATCCACTCCCTCGTAAAGAGGGAGACCGCAAATATAGCTAAAATACAACTGAAATCATGATTAAATTTATGCACGTTCACATATACACATAAAAATTTCTGATTTAAAACAAAAAATAGCTTAATTTGCAAGTTGTATCTGACAAAATTTTACTAGTTTTCACCTGCGAATCCCCCAGCATTTTTATGTACACTTCCGGTTCGCAGCCATAAAATCAGTTGTTCTATCAGAGTAATAGCGGTTCTTCTACATGCAAAGAAGGTCGTATCCCAATGTGTTCTACTTTACTTTCATAATGATTTCCCAGCTGATAAAAACGCAAACTGTCTTTTTCTGGGTCAATCAAATCAATCAGTATCTGCTTTACCTTTCGAAATTCCGCAGCATCTAACACGCATTCAAACACAGAATTTTGCACCCGTGTTCCATAATTAACACACTGTTTTGCAACCCTCTGCAATCGACGTCTTCCTTCTTTGGTTTCTGTATTGACATCGTAAGTAATTAAAATTAACAAATCTGATCACTTCCACATCATCGCTGGATAGTCATCCAAATCCCCACGAATATATCTTGCCAACAATAAGGCTTGTGCGTAGGGTAACATTCCATATTGCACCTTTTCCTTTAGAAAAGGATGCGGAATCACTTCTGCCTTTTTCTTTTGCCAAGCTTCTAAAAATAGCTTTCTTCCCTCTTCATTCAGCCAAACAGCACCATCTGCCTGCTTTTCAAATTGCTTTTCCTGAATCATTCGCCGATTAATCAATGTCAATACAAATCGGTCACACAATGGTGCTCGAAATTCTTCCACCAAATCCAATGCAAGCGAACGGCGTCCTGGTCGGTCTGTATGCAGAAATCCAATATACGGATCTAGCCCAACACTTTCCAAAGCAGCTGTGCACATGCTAGTCATAAAGGAATAGGCAAATGAAAGTAATGCGTTCACTCGATCCAACGGCGGTCTTCTGGAACGAACAGAAAAGCAAAAATGTTCTTTCTGCTGCAAAATCAAATCATCCCATACAGAAAAATAAACAGATGCTGCCTCTCCTTCTATTCCACGCAAAGAATCCAAATCAGATGCTTCCCATGCTCGCTGTGCTGCTGCTCGTAAAAATTCCGATTTTTTCCGCATTTTTTCGACATCCATTCGCAAACCATGATCTCGAATTGCACGTTCCAATACATACCGACTATTGAAAATCTTCCCAGTAATCATACTTTTTGTAATTTTCAGTCGTTCTGATGCTTGGTCAGCCAATCGGTATTGCTGCCGACGCAGCAATACATTTCCGCTAGTCGTTCCTTCTGTTCGACAGAGAAACTTTCCAGAACGACTCAAAAACGAAATGGGTAAACCCATTTCCGCACATTTTCCCATCAACGGCGGACTAGCTCCTGCTGCTCCAAAACAAATGATTCCATCTAAGTTGTGTAGTGGAAGTCTTGCAAGAATCATTTTCTTCTCCTGAACCACAACATTTTCCCCATCCAAGGACAAATACCGTTCTGGTGTCATAATATACAATGTTTGTCGCAGCTGTTTCATTCTGATACCTCCTCTGTCGGCTTTAACATCGCTTGCATATAGGCAACAGCCGACTGTGTTCCACAGAGAACAGGTAGACAAAGCTGCTTCAAAGAACATGCATTGCATGCCTTTGTTCGCCGAACTTTGGGTGTATGTTGTGTCCGATATAACTGATGCATTTCCGTTAACATTACAATTGTTTTTTCTCGCAATTGTGTATCAATTTCCACTTTAGATCGTCGTTTTGTCTTTCCATAGTACAAATATCCGATTGGAACGGTACAGCACAACATCTCTTCCAGACACATTGCCTGTGCAGCAAGTTGCAGACGGTCACAATCATCTTTTTTTGCTTCTCCACGCTTATATTCAATGGGAATGATTTCATAAGTCCCTGGTTTCCCATGAATGAAAACGCCTGTTTCTGAACGATGAAATTCTACAACATCACATTCTCCGGAAATGCCCAGCGTTGCAGAGGACACTGGCATTCCCCGGACAATGATTTGATTTCCTCTTGTTTCATGTCGTTCCTTATCATGGGCATTCTTATGAAAAATTTCACCGTCTACGGTTCGTATATTTTCCGCCCATTGCTGTTCCAAATGAATCAATGCCCACTGACGGCGACAAAAACAAAAATGCTGAATTCCAGAAAGCATCAGATATTCATCTTCTGAATAACTCATGATAAAATTTGCAGCGTAACACCATCTAATGGTGTCACCTGTACATCATAATCTTCAAACCGCTTTGGCTTTGTAACACCTTCTTTTAAGGTGACCTGTAAAGAACGCTGTACTTTCGCAGAAGAATATTTTGGTGTTTTTCCTTCTTGTTCCCACCAATACAGTGCACAAACTTCCATGCTGCCTTCTGGACGAGCAGAAGAAGCATCATTTTCCAGCAAGGTTCTCATTGCTTCCTTAATTTTTTCTGCGTCTTCATCACGAAAACCAGTTTTTTCCGCCAACTGACAATTGATGCTGCCCTTTGCCAGATACAGACCAAATGCAACCCGATGCTTCATACCCATGGTATCAGATGCTCTTTCTGCTGTATCTTCACTATTGACACTCTTTACAATCTGCATGCTGATAATATCCACCGGACTCATGCTCTTTGCAATGCTGATGGTAACAGGACCTCTTACGCCAACAGAAACCTTGTCGCCCTTAAAAGCAAATACTTGTCCAAAGCTTCTAACATCAATCCACTGTTCACACGCAATTCTTGCAAATTCATCTTGGTCAGTAGTTTTTCCATTGCTTGCCTTTTTTAATTCTTCACAGCCTTCTGCTCGTGTTTTCAAACTCTTATAGCTATCCACACGATGGTCATTCGACTGGACAAAAACAGGTTCGTTCATATCAATCAGTCGATTCCGAATCTTCCGCTTCAGACAAACATCCGAAATTTCTCCATAGCCGTCATAGTCTTCTCTTGGACGGTTTCCACACAACGGGTCACCATTTGGGTTTGCATTTTCTACGGAAATTAAAATGGCAAAGTCGATTTTTTTAGAAAGGGTACTCATGATTCTGTTTCCTCCTCATTGTTTGAATCGTTTTGGTTTTTACGCTTTTTATCAGCAGAAATTTTCTGCAACTGGCAGCTATAAGCATGCAAATATTCCGGCTCTAACTTGGAATTATCCATGAATGCAGTATGGTCAAACTGACTGGTAATTTCATCAATCATTGTGCAGTAATAATTTCGCTGTGTTTTTGGCATCGCAGAAAGATAAGGCTCTAACCGCTGCCGAATGACATTCCAAGTCCGATATGGCTGATTCACAAATGCTGTAAAATACCGGCGAGCATTGGTAATTCTGGCATCGTTGCCCTCTTTTTTGTTCAGAGCAACCGATTCCGCTACTTCTGCAACTGCCAGCAGTCTGCCATACAGATAATCTCTGCGGGTACAGGTTTCATCCAGTTCCATGTTACATTCTCCTTTTTGTTCGCATATTTTTCTTCGCAGCATTCCGCAAGCACAGGCAACCACCAAATCCCAGTTGTATTTCTGTCCGTATGCCTGCGGATAAGCTGCCCGGTCACAAAGTGCCTGAAGCAAATCCATCGGAAATGCCTGTTTTTCCAGTACGCAGGGAAGCAAACGGTTCACAACAAATGACTTTAACTTGTCATCACACTTTAAAACATTTGTCTGCTCTGTCCCGTATGCACAATTTGCAATATCATACAGAGAAAATGAGAAAATCGAAAGTTTCTTTTTTCTCCAATATCGCCATGCAGTCTGTTCATGCCATGCCTGAAGCCGTTCAAAGAAAACAGAATGTTCCATCTGCGTATACATTGTCATGGAAAGTCGTCCAGTTGTTGCAGAATCCAGCACCATCACCGTGACATTGGAAAGCGGTTCTAATTTGCTTTCATATTCAAACAGCACATCTTTAAAATACGAACGATAACTGGTAAATGTATTTTCCTGTGACGATTCTGGTTTAAAATCGCTTGTCTGGTCATCAAATAGATTGAAATCAAAAGTTTCTCCAAAGGCTTCTTCAAAGTCAGAAAAAATTCCAGCGGAACTATTGGTAATACTGGGCAACTTTTTTAAGTCGCTTTCCCATGCAAGCAACATCATGGTTTTTCCAATCGGATTTCCCTGCCGCTGAATCATCCACCGCAAAGCGTTATGCATTTTCTGCGAAAAATCATAGCCAATGGAAATCGCCTGCTCTTTGTTCTGAAATCTGCCTCGGTAAGAAAAACCGTTTTCATCATTTGCAGAAAACAACTTTGCTTTATCTCCTGCATTTCTGATTTTATTGGGATGCTTATAAGAACATTCTGTCACTTCTCCGGTTGCATAACACAATTGCTGAACCTGCTGGGATGCATTCTGTTCTTCGTTCTGTGCAATCCAGCTTTCGTATAAAGTCGAATCCAACCAAGTTTCATCTCTACTGTTTGGATTCGACTGGTAAACTCGAAACCGCACCATACAATCTGATTGCACAATATCACAGATTTTTTCTTTGCTCAGTTTTCCAGTCTGTTCGTCCAAATTCAAAACGGATGCTGCTAGTAAATCTTGTATCAAACAGCCTTTTTGCAAATATGTATAAATGGCTCGCACTGCTGGATGGGAATGCTTTCCCTCTGCCCACGATTTTAGTTGTTCCAGATAGGCAGCATATGACTTTGATGCCTTTTCTGCTTTTTCAGGAACATAATTCCCATAATCTCCAGCAAGGTAAATCAATTTATCTGCCAACGGATGCGGCGTAATTCCAGAACTACGAGAACCAGAATCTTCCGTTACTGGAATAATTGTCACAGCATCTTTTTTGTCCTCGATTTTCTTTGCTGCTTGAAATACGCCATCTTCTGACAAAGTCACTTCAATCTGTGCATTTGCTGTAGAATGTGCCACCGGCAACAAAACTGCGGTATCCCCATCAATGGGATGTCCACAAAAACGCTCATAAATCCGATAAAGTTCATTCGTCCACTGCAACACCATCACCTCCTAAAAATTCAGAAAGTCCTTGAAAATTTCCGTGTTCCTCCCCGAACGGCTTGATTTCCATTTCCCGAACATGTCGTTTGATGGTGCATTCCTCCGGCCGAATGAACGAAATCACACCATTTTTCATGATTGGATTCCAAAACCGAACCGTCATTTGCCCCTTATCCTCTGGTAAAACTGCTTCGTCTGCATAGGTGATGCCATGATAAAAAAGGCCATACGGAATTTCTCCGGAATCATCATAAAAGCCTATTCCTTCTTCAAATGCACAGGGTTCTACATATCCCATGCATTCTCGTGTGCCAAGGAAAATATCTCGTCTTCCGCCTCGTTCAATCATTCGCTTTGCAATGTTGTGATGCTTGTTTTCATTACGGTCGTGCTCTAACTCTGGGCGATTGTCATTCCACTCAAAATGTGCCCTTACATGATAACAAACATCTCGCAAATATGTACAATAGGACAAGTCGTTTTTTCCGCTTTGATAATAAACGGGGCGAATTCCTCTCCGTTGCGTTTGAATACGGTTCATGACTCGAACAGCGTCAATATACCAAACAATCGTTGGTTTCCAGTAAATGCTGTGCATAATGCCCTTCAGTGCTTCGTAAGTTGGAATCGGATAACTGTATTTTTCCAGTCCCGTTCGCGTTAAAACATCCGAAAATAATGCATCTGCACCATAAACTTTAAATTCAACGATATTTTCATGAGTCGGTTTGCTCATCTTCTCACTCCTTTTTATTTTTATAGGAAACATGCATCCATAGAAATCATTCCATCTACACAAATGCCCTGTTCAGAAGAATAAAATCCAGATTTCAAAGCAAGAACACCGGATTCCAATTGGATTAATGCATCTTTTGCTTCAAGAGCCTTTAAAGTTCCACTATAGACAGAAACCAAATACTGCTGTGCTTTTCGCAACAACTTCGGAAATGCATTTTCATAGAGTTTTCCATTCAAGTCCAGAATCAATTCTTCCCCTGCTCCATAGGGCACTAAAATATCTGTGGTCTGTTCTGCAATTACTTGAAATTTTTTACCAGCTGTACGAAATGCCTGCATATGATTTTTCAACCTCAATGGTAGGCTTCCATGCATTTGGGCTTCTGCTCGTTTCGCATTGTTGGAATTGGTAGACAATAACCGCAGCAATGTTTCATGATCTGAATCCGGCAGTGGATAAGAAAATTGATTTTGAAATGTTGTCAAATAACCTTCAAAATAGTTCTGCATGATTTGCGGATGCAGCAAGTCCTCTTTTTCATGAAAGAAGAGGATTTTTTTCGTAATCTCCTGCTCTTTTTCAATCTGTTTCAAAGCAGCAGCCAACTTTTCTTCTTCCAATTGTATCAAATAAACGGAACAGCAATCATACTCCCCATTTCGATTGCAGCGACCAGCTGCCTGTGCAGCATGATCCAACCCCGACATCGACCGCACCACGCAACGAAAAGAAATATCAACACCTGCCTCAATCAATTGCGTTGTTACGCAAATCAAAGGTTGTTGCGTTTCCAGCTGTTCCCGCATCTGTTGAATCACCGTTCTTCGGTGTACTGGGCACATATTCGTGCTCAGGTGCAGAACCGTTGCAGACGCTCCATTCCGTTCCTTTAACTTTTGGAACATTGTCAAAGCTGCTTGTTTGGTGTTGACAACCAGCAACAGATTCCCGTTTTCCTGATACTGTTGCGTACAAAATTTGGCTGCTTCCTCATAGGAAAAAGATTTTTCTCCAGCAGAATGCAAAACCGTTCGCCGAAATGCATCAAAATCCGCCTGAAAATCAGCCGTCATGCTTTCTTGTTCATCTAATAGAATTGGGTATTCTGCTTGTTCCAGACAAGGTTGTGTTGCAGAACAGAGCACAACTGTGCTCCCACAGATATGTGTCAGAAAATTCATTGCCAAGTTAAACAGATGGATACATTTTGCAGGAATCGCCTGCACTTCGTCTATGATCATCACCGCACGGCATAGATGGTGCATTCTTCGTACAGAAGAGGATTTTCCATCAAAAAGAGCATTCAGAAACTGCACCAACGTGGTTGCAATTACGGGCACATCCCAGCGTTCTGTTCGCATTTGATAAGTAGACAGTTTTTCTGTTTCATTTTCATTTTCTTCCAATCGAGAAAAGACATTGGAATGATGTTCCAAAAAGTTTTCTTCCCCTGCAATTTCTCGAATCACATCGCTATTCTGCTCCAAAATAGAATTGAATGGTGCAATATAGAAAATCTGATTTACATTATGCTTCTGGCTATATTCAATCGCAAACCGCAGAGCAGACAGTGTTTTTCCACCGCCCGTTGGAACAACTAACCGACAGATTTTTACATCATGGTTCGCAAATGCGGCACAACGGTCGGAAATATTCATTCTTCGGCGAGAAATCAAATCGGTTTTCTTCCGAAATGCGGTGCATTTTTTCTGCATTTGCTTCTCCATATTATTCCAAACTCCCGTTGGTTCTTTTGGAGAAGTATATACAATGTCATCATTAAAATTCGCTGCATCTGTCTGATCGGCATCCATTAGAATAGACTGCATCAATCGTTCTAAAAAGCCCTGATAAAATGCAGGTATCACACATTTTGCATCTCCGGAAAGTTCCCGTTTCTCTTTTTCGCCTTTGGCAATCATTTCCTTGTAAAGTTCATTTATTTTCTGCTGCATAGCAGCATACTCTTTCACAGATTCCAGATAATACTTTTGCAATGTTTCATTTGAAACGATTTCCGGTAGTGCACAAATGACTTCTTTATCATGCTTTCGATTAGAAATTCGTTTCTGAAAATAATCCTCCCCCTTTTCTGTAATCCAATCATGCAACCCGTGGTGAGAGAGAATCGTTCTCCCGATCAAAAGAGCAGCATCCATAGGAAAGGCATTCTTTTTGCACAAGATTTGTGATAAAGCAAAAAGATATTTTGCTCCCATATAACTATGGTCAATTTCGCCTCTTTGTGCATCACTCTTCCCATGAATGTATTCTGTAAAATCGTTGCAAAGTTTTCCAGCATCATGTAAGATTCCCTGTAGCCAAGCGGTGTGGGACATCTGAACAGCTTGCCCAAATTCACTTGCGATTTTTGCAACATTGTTAGAATGCTCAGAAACAGTCTGTTCTTTTTTATCCGATTCCCGAATTCGAATATGAGAAATATATTCCATCGCAATCATCCTTTTTATTGATTTGTCATATTTTTATTCTATCATATTTTTCTAGCTTTTGCAATCACTTTTTATAGAATTATGCCTTCTATTGCCCAGTTTCGACATGATTCGACAAAATTCGACAAAATGAAAAAATAAAAAAGCATTCTCACAGTTCGTTTCTGCAATTTTATTATAACACCAATAAAACCGTTCCAATGGTCAACAATCCCAAACCAATTCCAGAACGGCGATTCAATCGTTCCTTTAAAACGAAAGACGAAAACGCAATGGTAACCAAAATGCTCAGCTTATCAATCGGCACAACCACGCTTGCCAACCCATCCTGCAAAGCTCGATAATAGCACATCCAAGAAAGTCCGGTTGTCAATCCGGAGAGCACCAAAAACAACAAGTCTTTTCGGTTCAGTGCTCGCAGGTTGTGTTGCTGTCCGGTCACAAACACCATTACCCATGCCATAACCAAAACCACACACGTTCGGATGGCTGTTCCTAAGTTGGAATCAATGTTCTGAATTCCTACTTTTCCCAAAATAGAAGTCAAACTTGCAAAAACGGCAGAAAGGATGGCGTAAAATAGCCATCCTTTTTTCGTTGTGGATTGCGGTTTGGCTTGTGTGCGTTTGGGCAACATCAAGAATGTACCTGCTCCAATCAACAGCATACAAATGATTTTTTGCATGGTCAAAGCTTCTCCTAAAAAGAGAAACGCCAACAGCATCGTTAAAATGGTGCTGAATTTGTCAATCGGTGCAACCTGATTGACATTGCCCAGCTGCAACGCTTGAAAGTAGCAGAGCCAGCTTGCACCCGTTGCACAGCCGGACAGAATCAAAAATAAGAATGTTTTCCCAGAAATTGCTCCAATTCCGGAAATTGCCCCAGTCAGCAGCACCAATAGCCACGAGAACAATAGAACAACGCCTGTTCGCAAAGCAGTTGCAACCGTAGAATTGATGTGTTGCATGCCGATTTTCGCTAAAATTGCGGTAACACCTGCGAATATTGCAGACCCACACGCAAAAAGCAACCACATTTTTCTTCATCTCCTATGCATGAAACCGATACCCTGCACCCCATACGGTTTCAATGCATTTTGGATGTGAAGGATCTTCCTCTAATTTTTCCCGCAGACGATTGATATGAACGGCAACAGTTGCATTATCGCCCATGGCATCCATACCCCAGATGCGTTCATATAAGGTTTCTCGGTCAAAAACTGTGTCTGCATTTGTCACCAGAAACAGCAGCAATTCATATTCTTTGTTTTTCAAGCTGACTTCCTGTTCCCGAACAAATACCCGATGAGATTTCGGACAAATCCGAATTGCTCCAACCGTAATCTCTTGCTGGGTTTCCTGTGGCGTCTTCAGGCGTTTGTAGGTTGCAATGTGTGCCTGTACCCTTGCCACCAGTTCACCGGGGGAAAATGGCTTTACTATATAGTCATCTGCCCCCAATCCCAGCCCACGGATTTTGTCGATGTCCTCTTTCTTTGCGGTTACCATCAGAATCGGAATGTCTAACCGTTCCCGTAGTTTTCGGCAGAGTGTAAATCCATCCAGCTGCGGCAGCATCAAATCCAACAAAATCAAATCAAACGATTCTGTTTGTGCGAGGTTCAATCCAGATACACCGTCTGTGGCAATGGATACCGTAAACCCATTGATTTCCAGATAATCCCGTTCAATTTCTGCAATCGCTGTGTCGTCCTCTATGATACAAATATGACTCATGTTTCTACCCCCTTCTTTGGAATCGTCAGCAAAATCCGCAACCCTTTCGGTGTTTCCTGCTCTGCTCGAATCGAACCGCCGAACCGCTCCAGAATTTTCGCTGTAATCGCCAACCCCAGTCCGCTGCCAGATTGCGGATTGCTGCGGGCAGGGTCACTGCGGTAAAATACATCAAATAATTTCGGCAATGCTTCCTCCGGAACACCTGGTCCATTGTCTGATACGATAATCGTTGCATCAGAATCCGTTTCTGTACAGCGAATCCGCACCTGCACTTCCGGAGCATCCTTATATTTCAGGCTATTTTCCAGCAAGTTGGTAATCGCATTTCGGAACTGCACCGGGTCTGCATACACCGTGCAAGCTTCTGGAATCTCTTCCAGTGTAATCGTCATTCCCTGTTTTGCATAAGCTTCCGCATTTTCAGAAATCAAGCTGTTCAAGGCTTCTGCAACAGAAATCGGTTCTGGATAAAACGGACTATCGCCCAAATCCAACTTGGAGAACAAAAACAGCTTATCCACCATGCGGTCAATATCGTTTGCCTTTTCCCGAATCGTCTGCATATATTTTTGCTGCCGTTCTGGTGTTTGAGCGATTCCTTCAATCAAGCCCTCGATATAGGCTTTAATGGATGTCAACGGTGTTCGCAAGTCGTGGGAAATGCCGGCAATCAATTCTTTCCGGTTTCGTTCTTCCCGTTCGATCTGTTCAATGGATTGCTGCAACCGCTCTGCCATCTGATTAAAATCTTTGAAAACCGGAAGAAATTCATCTTTTTCTTTGTAGACAATGCGATAGGTTAAATTACCATTTTGAATTTCATGCACGCCAGAAACCAAAAGATCCAGCGGCTTTTCAATTTTCCGGAATACAAATTTCGTCAGAAATTGGTTGGTGACCAAAACCGCAGCAACAATCAAAACAAACAAGACAAGAATCCAATATTTTACAATCAATTCATTCCATGCACTTTCCTTGACCGGAGCAGAGAAAAATAAATAAATCGTGTAAGAAATGCCCTCTATTTCTGCCTGTTCCATATAAAGGCTACCGTTTGGTGTGCTACTGGATAACTCCTGTAACGATTGGCTGGCAAGTGCTTGTGTACTTGTTCCCATGGAACAAATTTGTGCATCGCCCTGATAAATTTGCAGTTGGATTTCCTGTGTTCCGACATATTTCTCAACGGTCTGATACAAATGCGAATCAGTAAGCACTTCATGTTTCGTTTGCAAAAATTCTTTCGCCTGTTCCATGAGCAGATGCTCTAAATGAACCGTGTTTTCTTCCCGAACCGTTTCATCCATTACCTGCTTATAGACCACATTTACAAAGAACAGCAGAGAAACTGCCAAAATCAGAACGCTAACCATTGCTGGAATCAGCAACATAAATAAATTCGAGAGAAACAGTCGTTTTTTAATGGTCAATTTCTTCCGCCTCCTCTGTATTTTATTATAGCACGGGTTTCTTTTATCGTCAACGCTTCTGTTTGAAGAGTGTTCGGGAAAGAATGGATGCTGTTAGAATTGCCACGACGGCAAACAATCCAAAGAATAACAGGGTTGTGCCAGTCGGAACAGCAAGGTGCAAAATGTCTAGATGCAACAGATGCTGTTGCAGCCACAGACAAAGTGCAATGGCAAAATAGAATCCAATGGCAGAAGTCGCTGCGAAAAATACCTTTACTTTTGTAAATGGTAAACACATCTTGAAAACGCCCAGCAATCCAACTGTTCCAATCAACAGAAACAGCAAGGTGTTTGCCTGTGTCTGTTCACCGGACAATCCAAAAATACCCATTGCATGCAATACCAAATAAAATAAGAAACAAACGCCGATTGCAAGTGCATTCGGTGCAGCCCTTCGGATGGCTTCCGGTAGGAATTTTGTCCGGACAGGTCGAGAATCTGGCAGGAATGATAAGAAGAAAGACGGATAGCCCTCAATTACCAAGTCAATCAAGGTGATTTGAATCGGAACGAATGGGAATGGTGTGTTGGTCAGCAGGCAGAGCACACACAACAAAATCGAATACAGCGTCTTGATGAAAAAGACACCGGCAGACCGTGTGACATTGTGAACCACTCGCCGCCCCTCCAACAGGACATCTTTCAAGACAGCAAAATCGGAATCCAATAATACAAGTTGGGCTGTCTGACGGGCGGCATCACTGCCCTGCCCCACTGAAATGCTGCAATCTGCTTCTTTCAATGCTAACAAGTCGTTGACTCCATCACCCGTCATCGCAACAGTGTGCTTCTGGCGGTGAAATGCCTGAATCAACTGCTTTTTCTGCTGTGGGGTCACTCTTCCGAAAACGGTATACTGTGCCGCAGCAGCATCCATCTCAGAATCTTCAACCGTTCGCATATCGACCCAGCGGTCACCCTGAAAAATACTTGCCTGCTGTGCTATTGCGGAGGCAGTCATCGGATTATCCCCAGAAATCAGCTTTACAGAAACGCCCTCCTGCTGAAATGCTGCAATTGTTTTCGCAGCGTTGGCACGAAGTGGATCTGTCAGAATGACTTCTGCCAACAGTTGTATTTCCGGCAGCGGCTGTTCTTTTTGGACAGGATGTTGCGTGATTCCGGCTAAAAGAACACGCTTCCCGTTTTGTTGTGCTTCCAAAACGCTTTCTGGCAGCTTCTCTGGACTGAGCCTTTCCGGTGCTCCAATAACAAGTGTGCCTGCTCCGGAGAACGTCATTGCACTCCACTTTCGGTCAGAGGAGAACGGAATCTGCTCTGTAACGGATAATGTATCCATTCCATTAAAATAAGTATGCATCGCCTGAAAAGTCGCATTGTTATCCTGCGTATGCGTTAAAAAGTTCCCCATCCATTCTTGAAACGTTGCAGAATCTGTTTCTGGAAACAAAACTGCTTTTTCAACTTTCATGTTTCCTTCTGTCAGTGTTCCGGTTTTGTCTAGACAGAGTACATCAACGTGTGCTAGATTTTCTAATGAATACAAATCTTGCACCAGTACATTTTTCTTGGAAAGTGTAATAATTCCGGCAGCTAGGCTGATACTAATGAGCAGATACAGCCCTTTCGGCAGCATTCCCAGCAAACCGGCAGAAGTTCCAACGACTGCATCATACATGGAACTATCTCGGAAAAACAATGCCTGCACAAACAGCAGGATGCCCAGCGGAACAATACAAAGACTTGTCAAGCGAGTTACTTTTCGCATCGAACCAACTAATTCTGAATGCATGGCCTTGGTTTTCTTGGCTTCTTTCGTCAATTTTGCAGCGTAGCTGTCACTTCCGACATGAAGTACCGTTGCCTGACATGTTCCGCTGATGACAGAACTGCCTGACAACAGTGTATCGCCTGCCTTTTTAAAGATGGCATCGGATTCGCCCGTCAGCAGCGATTCGTTTACTTCAATTCCGCCACTGCGGACAACGGCATCCGCACAAATCTGATTGCCGCTCTCCAGCAGCAAAATATCTTGTTCCTGTACCTCTGCAATGGGAACAGATTGTATTGTCCCATTGCGTTCAATTTTGGCATTTGGCTGTGATAAAAGCGTCAGCTTTTCAATCAATCGCTTTGCTTTCAATTCCTGTGCAATCCCAATGACTGTATTTAAGGCAATCACAAAAATAAAAAACAAGTTCGACCATGCATGGACTGCAATCAAGGCAATGGCAATCAGCAGGTTCAATAAATTGAACAGCGTACACACATTATCTCGCAAAATCTGTGCGGTGGTTTTAGAGGCAGTTTCTTTTGCTTTCATACAAGCACTTCCCTTCCTGTTAAGTTATCTTTAGTTTATCGAATCGGTTATAAATACGCATAAACCAAAGTTAAACAAAAGATAAAATCAAACCTGCCGCAACTTCGATTTTTGTTCCAATCTGTCAAAAAAGCCGTAAAATCAAAAGCAGCAGGAACATCATGCAATTCTCCTGCCTGCTCCCATTGCATTCCTCTTTTGTTGCCTTTGCCATCACCAGAAGATGGATTCCTCTGCAAATTTTTTCCGGTATTCGGTCGGAGTATTGCTCGTGATTTTCCGGAACTGCCGATTAAAGTTGGAAAGATTCCGAAATCCACAATCAAATGCAATCTCCAGCACGCTTTTTTTCGTGGACAGCAATTCTTTGCAAGCCTGATTGATGCGATAGTGAGAAAGATACTCCACCGCACGAAATCCCACCTGTTTTTGAAACTGATGCATAAAATAGCTTTCGCTCAAGTGTACAGAATCTGCCAACTGCTTGACGGTAATCGGCTCTTGAAAATGTTCTGCAATATATTCCAGTGCTGGGCGAATCGCCTCTCCCAATTCATAGAAATCATGTTCTACGGTTGCTTCTGTTTCCAACAGCCAGAACAGCCGCAGCAATTCACTCCGCATCAGCAAGTCCAGCTGTGGCGTATCTCCTTTGGCACAGGAAAAAATATTGTTCATCATCATCTCTAATTCCGCATAATAGGGGTGGTCGGTCGTGATATGCGTTGGAATATGCATTTTTCCAGTGATCAGTGGCTTGATACAAGCTGCAATTGCACGGTCAGAATCAAATCCTCCGAAAATTTCATACCGAAATACCAGTGTATCATAGACCTGATGTATGGATTCCCGTGGATAAATCGAATGCATGACATTTGGTTGAATGATAATGATATCCCCTGCCGTAGAGTGAAACTTCTCCTCTCCACAGATAAAAGAAGCAGAACCCTCCCGTACAAAATTTAGCTCAAATTCCCGATGCCAATGCATGGGGACACAGTGAAAATGGTTCGGAATTTCGCATGCATAGTATCCAAATGGCTTGATTTCTGAACCGTGGATGCGGTTTTCCCTCGAATCTCGGTCATTCATTCAAAAACACCTCCGAAAAAATAGAATTGTATCAGAATTGCGTAGAATATCAATAGAATTTTGAACCGTTTTGTAGTATTATATCATACAGAAGAACAAATTGCAATGGACTTTTTGAAAGGAAGTGCTGTTATGATTAAAAAATATGTTTACGGAACCCCATTCCCAACCGATGCAGTTGTTTTGGACGTTCAGCCGTCCACCGATGCACTGCCGTTTTTTGAAACAGACCAGCAAGGGACATTCACTTACTCGCTTTCTGAAAACGACATTGTCTATGGTCTGGGCGAACAAATTCGTGGCATCAACAAGAGAGGCTGGCAGTATGTCAGCTGGAACTACGATAACCCCAACCACCACGAGGATGCTCGTTCCCTCTATGGTGCACACAACTTCATCATCATTCACGGTGCAGTGACCTTCGGTGCATTCTTCGACTACGCCGGAAAGATGGAATTTGACATCGGCTATACCAAGCGGAGTGTAATGCAGATTCATGCTGCTTCCAATAACCTGACGGTTTATATCATCACAGGCGAAAGCGAAAAGGACATCGTTAAGCAGTTCCGGAAAATGGTTGGCAGAAGCTATATTCCGCCGTTCTGGGCATTCGGATATGGTCAGAGCCGCTGGGGCTATAAGACTGAAGAAGATATTCGCACGGTAGCAAAACAGTATCAGGATGCTGGCATTCCACTGGACAGCATTTATCTGGATATTGATTATATGGAACGGTACAAGGATTTTACTGTTGATACCGAACGATTCCCGAACTTGAAAGGACTTGCCACAGATATGAAGGAACAGGGCATTCACCTCGTTCCGATTATTGACGCTGGCGTAAAAATCGAAGACGGCTATGATGTCTATGAAGAAGGCGTACAGAACAATTATTTCTGCAAGAATGCCGAAGGCGGCGACTTTGTCGGTGCTGTCTGGCCGGGTCGGGTACATTTCCCAGATTTCTTGCAGCCAAAAGCAAGAGATTGGTTCGGTAAGAAATACGCTGTTCTGACGGAACAAGGGATTGACGGTTTCTGGAACGACATGAACGAACCTGCCATTTTCTACACCGAAGACCGCTTGGCAGATACCTGTGCAGAAATTGAAAAGCTGACAGCTGGCAACATGGGCATTCAGGAATACTTTGCCTTTACTGGAATGGTAGCTGGTTTGAATGGCAACATCGGCGACTATGACAAATTCTATCACAATGTGGATGGAAAAATGGTCAAGCACAGCGAAGTGCACAACCTCTATGGCATGAATATGACACGCTCGGCATTTGAAGCGTTGCAGGAAATTTCTCCGGAAAAGCGGACACTTTTCTTTTCTCGTTCCTCTTATATTGGTGCACACCGTTATGGTGGCATTTGGCAGGGCGACAACAAATCTTGGTGGTCGCATATTCTCCAGTCCATGCAGCAGCTGCCGGCTTTAAATATGGCTGGATTCCTCTTTACTGGCTCAGATACGGGCGGATTCGGCTGCGATACAACGGAAGATCTCATGATTCGTTGGCTGCAATACTCCCTGTTTACACCGCTGTTCCGCAACCACTCCGCAGACGGTACACGGGAACAAGAACTCTATCAGTTCTCCAATGTTGAAGCTACTGGCAAAATGGTTCAGATTCGATATAGCCTGATTCCGTATCTCTATAGCGAATTTTTGAAGGCTGCTTTGAACGATGAGATGATGTTCAAGCCGCTGGCGTTTGATTTCCCAGATGATGCCATGGCAGAACAGGTAGAAGACCAGCTGCTGTTGGGCAATGAATTGATGATTGCACCAATTTACAAGCAGAATGCACAGGGTCGATATGTCTACCTGCCGGAAGAAATGATGCTGGTAAGAATGCACAGCAGCAAGGATTATACAACAGAAATTCTCCCGAAGGGGCATCACTATGTTTCTGTTGGATTGGACGAGCTGGTCTTCTTCATCCGGAATCAGAAGGCAATTCCGTTTGCAGAATCCGCTGAAAACACGGCGAAAACAGACTACAACACCATTCAGCTTTTGGGTTATGAAGGCAGTTCTTATGAATTGTATACAGATAATGGCACTTCTCCAAATCCGGAAGATAGCCTCACCATCAAAACATTATCCTAACAGTTGAAATCTCCTCTGTAGATTGACAAGGGAAATACAAAAAAGGTTTAAAACGATTGAAAAGGCTGGAATAAGATAAAAAGGTGCGAAAAGTGCCGAAAATACGCTGTTTTTCAGATTGAATCCGGCGGAAAAATAAAAATGAACAAAAAAAGATGTGTCAAAAAAATCGCTCTGATTTTGAGGGAAATTCTCAGATCAGGGCGATTTTATTTTTTTATCTGGAAATCGTTTAAAAGCGTTTAAGAAGTGTTTCAAGTGTTTAAGAAAACTGTTTAAGCCCCGAAAAATAGGGCTTTTTTTGTTTTTCGGTTTAAAACGGTCTTTAAATGGGTCTTAAAAAAGAAAAGAAATTTGCATCAAAAGTAGTGCGGAAGTGCGGAAGTTTTTGCAATAGGGTGCGGAAGCACTTCCGCACCCTATCTTTTTTTCATTTTGAGTTTTTCTTATAATCTTCCTCGAAATCATAAATCATGGAAAGAAGTTTGGTTCGTTCCTTTATCGGAAGTTCGTTTAATATCCGAGCGATTTCCTTCACCATTTCATCATCTGGGGAAGGCTTTTCTTTGTCCGATGTATCATTGGTAATGCTGATCGTACCAGTTGAATGATTTCCAATCGCACCAATTGTAGAATTTTTGATATTTGATGAAAAATGATTGTTACCATAAACGAGGTAATCTATAGAAACACCAAAAAACTCCGCTATCTCTATTAAATATTTTCGGTATGAATTGCTTCTGCCGGACTTCCAATCTGTAAAAGCGGTCTTCTTTAAATGAAGATAGTCTGTCAGTTTCTTCTGGTCATCATCTCCAAGTAACTCTATTATTCTGTCTAAAATGTCCAAACGAATCGCTCCTTTTTGTGCAAAATGTAGAAAGTATGATTTTTTCGTACTTATGACGTTGTTTTTCTTGACAGTACGAAAAAAACGTACTATAATATACATATACACAACGCCAAGGGCAGAAAAAGCCCTATGATAATTGTATCACAAAGGGCTGTGTAAGTAAATAGAAAAGGAGGAAAAAAGCTTGAACGAACTGAAAGTATTTCAGAACAGTGAATTTGGCGAACTTGGAATTCTGCTGATTGACGGAAAAGAGTATTTTCCAGCTACGCAGTGTGCAGAAATTTTAGGGTATGTAAAACCGAGAAATGCGATTTCACGTCATTGCAAGGGAGCCCTGAAACAAGGCGTCCTTACTGAAGGCGGTATCCAACAGGTCAACTACATACCAGAAGGCGACTTGTACCGTCTAATCGTAAATTCCAAGCTTCCGGCAGCAGAACGCTTTGAACGATGGGTTTTTGATGAGGTGCTGCCTGCTCTGCGGAAATACGGCAGCTATGGAGAAATCCAGCTGGAAGAACTGATCGCCAAAACCGTGACCATGACAGTTGCAGAAACCATCAAACAGCTGATGCCGATCATGCAGTCACAAAACAACACAACGTGCAGAGATATTCTGAAAGAGGATACTCGTGCACGTCGACTAAAGCAAAGTAAAATTGCACAACTGAAACCAGAACTTCGCACCATTGTGGATGACATGCTACTCTCAAGACAGTATCGGTATATCGATATTCAATCGTTTCTTCGTCTGCACGGCATAGTGATTTCTTTGGCTGCGATCGGAAACTACAAGAATACACTTTATTTGGATTAAAGGAGAAAAAGTCATGAAAGTAAAAGTCAGAAAACGCTCATTAAAAAGAAACCCTGCTCCGGTTGTGACAGAACAGGGTTCAAAAGAGAATTATCAATTCCTTGAGAATAAGAGTAAAACCATCAGCAACACGGATATTGCACGTTATCATGATATCTGCAATGTAATGGAAATTCCGATTTCCATGCTATCTGATTTCATCGCTTCTAACATTTACATCAAGACAGATGGATCGTATGCCATTCTGGTTCCGACCTTGTGGACTTGGTTCTACCTTACTTGAGATTCATCAAGTGCAAAAAGTGCATATTGACGATAAAAGTCACTATCACTTTCTTCGCATTCAACAATGGCATTATCTAATTCTTCCAGAGCTGCAATTGACTTTTTTGTTTCAGAAAGCAAATCTCGAATTACTTCTATTTCTGCTATAAAAAGCAGGCTTTCTGTTTCATATGGTATTCCAAATGTCAAGCTTATCAATTCAGAGAATCTTCTTACTTTTTCCTCTTCCAATTCTGAAAGCGGACTTGATTTTTTCATATTGCGAATCTGAACGAGTTTAAATAAAATATCTTTTCCAGCTCCTGTAACTTGTTGCATATTGATTTTCAGCAGCCTTTCGGCAGCTTTACTGGCTTCGCATTGTATCATGAACTATTCACCTCTTTTCATAATTTTCATTATACCATATTTATTTCAAAACGTCAAGCATGATACAAAATATAGAAAAAGAGGTGATAGTATGCGGAAAGACGGAAGTGCTTATTATCCGGTATTAGAACGTGAAATTATTCTGCGAGACCTTACAAAAAAGGAAATGCGAAAGTTCTTAAACCTCGAACAATCCAGCTTTGTATTGAAGTTGAATGGAATGCGACGCTTTTCACTGGATGAAGCGATTCAATTGCAGGAAAATTTTTTTCCGGATGTTTCTATAAACCAGTTATTTCAACATGACTGAGCACCTGCTGACCTATCGGCAACACGGGGCGATGTGGCAGCATCGTAGCCATTGACAAACACCTCATTCTTTGCCTTTATACGAAACACGCTTTGCGGTGAGCGGATCACCGCATAATGGGATGCGTCTGAGTGACCAGCAGTCTTGCTGTGCGGTGCAATTCCGCAGAATCCCACCAAAAAAGAAAAAAGGAGGCGATGCCGTGCAGACCGTCTTACTGCTGATTTTCGGCACTGCGGCAATCATCAGCGAATTTGCTTTTCGCATACACAATTACAGGCTGGACAGACAGCTGGAACAACAAGGAGGAATCTATGATGAAACAATCTACAGGAATCGGCATTTTGATTCGTAACCGGAGAAAGGAACTGGGAATGAACCAGGCAGAGCTGTCTAAACGCAGCACACTCTCACAGGCACATGTCAGCAGAATTGAAGCAGGCATTTCTTACCCGTCCGTGTTTACCATTTTGAAACTGGCAAAGGGTTTGCAGCTGCCGCCGGAAGCTCTGATCGCCGCAGCAGAATCCCATGAGAAAGCAGGTGCATGAGATGAAAAAAGTAAAAATCGGTTCTGTCATTGGCTTTCACATCGTGTACAGTTTACACGCCAGCGGCATCTGTCTGGCGAAACCAATTGCACCGGACGGAGAATATGTGGTGTGGCACATCGACTGTGATGGCAGAGGGGTCTGGGGCGGCACCTACTTTCCCAGCCAGGAAGAGGCGGAACAATTCTATGCAGACCGGTGTTTTCCATCGCTGAATTTGAACTGCCCGACGGCAGAATGTCTGTAAGCCGAAACGGTGGACTTGTTCCGCCGTCTGCCGGAGATGGTCTCCCGGCACTGATGAGGCAGACCGGAAAAGAGGTGTTTTCAATGCAGTTAGAGGAATGTATGGGCTGGACACTGCAAATGGTTACAAAAGCCGTTGCTGCAATGGCACAGACTGTTTTCTGTGCAGACTTGCAAGACAACATCGAATTGCAGATCAGACTGATGCAGAGTGTTCTGGATGCAGAAGCAGAAACTGCTGTCTTTATTGATCAGTTTGGTTTGCAGGAACTGAATCTTGCAGCCGTCCGCACCTGTAAACTGCAATTTTTGGAATGGAACCAGAAATTGTTGCTGCATATACAAAAAATCCAGTCATACGGCTACCATCTTGACGAGATTTGCGAAGCCGTACAACTGGAGATCCTCACGCTTAGCAAAGAATTACCATTGCTAAAGTG
>OFMT01000975.1_pt1 | contig 22763 bp, 12 predicted proteins | sample 1541891 | NCBI WGS metagenome assembly OFMT01 (sample SAMN04209230, study PRJEB22552) | human gut metagenome | biome: gut; material: feces | host: Homo sapiens | place: USA: Oklahoma | reverse complement strand
AAAACTCCCGACACACCTAAGTGCATCGGGAGTCGGATTGCAGACGAATCAACAACATGATGATAAACGACAGGTAAATTTTTCTCACTGCTTATTTTTTTATATGATTAACCAGTGTAGGAATCGTAGGTTGCTCATAAACAGGAGCTATAGCAAGGAATTTTACTTCATTTATTTCTACCAAAATATAATCGTAAGCATCGACAAGCAAATGACTTAAGCCAGCAAAATCATAAAACTTTTGGCACACTGCGTCTATACCAAAAATATTTCCTTCTCGCTATCTCCTTTCTAACATATTTTTTATCATTATAACGCAATAATGTTATAATGTCATTTTTCATGTTAGAATATTAGCTTTTTCTCTTTATGACGCATCTAATTTGTTTCTCCTTGCTATTAGCCTTTTTCTCTACATTATAACTAGTAATATAACCTACTTCTTTTAAACGCTCAACCAGATTCGAATTATTTTCTGAACAACTTATAACTGGTTGATATCTTTTCGTTCTATCACTTAAAGTAGCATACTCCCCTCCTATTTCAGAAAAATACCTTTCAAAGTCATCAGCTGTAAATAAACTCAGATGATCAAAAAACAACTTCAACCTATCATCATGATTTGCAACTTTCCACGCGACGTCGAAGGTTTCTTTTGTTATCTTCAATTTTAATTCATTAATTGACATAACAATCTCTGCTGTCATATACGTTACGCCAAAAACCTCAAGAAACTGTTCTTTATTTGATATAGTAATATTAGCAGATGTTAATATTTCATTTAATAAAGATGAGTCTATATCTAAATCATTAGTATTTTCAATTGCTTCATCTTGATTCAATGAAATATACTCAACCGCCAAAGATTCATCAATATCCTTCATCTCCCTAAATTTCTCAGGAGTGAAAGCAAAGTACTTGCAACGCACCATTATTCCTAAAATTTCTTTTGGGATATCAGTTAAACTCATACTAAACTCACTCATACGTAGAACAGGTAATAGAACTTCATATACACTAATAGGCATACCGCACAGTATAAGTTCACTAATAAACGAATCTTTACAATATTTTTTGTCATCTTCTTTTAGCGTATATACATTATCAGCTATAAATTTTTTCAAGCAATCATCAAAGTTATAACATTCCCAATAAGTTACTGTATTTTCCCACGATACAACAATTCTTTCATTTTCCAGCAAAGCTTTCCAGACAACATGAACACTGTCTTTAAATTTTTCAATTTCATCCCATAAAAATCTGCTTATATCGTCAACTACAAATGATTCATGCCTTATTAGTTTTTCAATCAATTCATCCTCATCTTCTTCAAACAGTTTTTCCACTAAACCTAAAATATCCTCTAATTCATCTGCTGGACTATATTGCTTTAAAATGATATCGTCGACATATTTATTGATATTTTTCTGAATATACCCACTAACCAAAGAGTCATTCAAGCGCACAACTACACTATATGGTTGCGCTTCAAAACTATCTATCAGCGTGCTATTTTTAAATTTAATAACATTTTTCACCATAGGCAAATTTATCTCATACATAGCATTGTCAAATACAGCGTCAAGGATCTCCTTATCCTTAATCCCATCTATATTTAATTCACTAAATTTAGGCTTTAACTGCAGGAGTATATTTTTAATTTTCTCAGAGCCAAGCTGTTCCTGCAACTTCTGCAAAATATCAGTATGATCTTCAAAATACTTCTCCATACAACCGTCTATATTATATTGGGAAACATCGTCAGCATTTATATTAGCTAACAGCAAACATAAGTAATACATCTGTCGCTCATAGCTAATAGTATTTTTATTAGAAATGAACAACCACATTCCAGCCCAATTTCCAGATAATCCTTTAATAAACTCAGCAAGATGATTAGTTCTACTAGTGAATTCATCAATAAAATCCCAACTCAATTTTGTTTCATCAGCCAATTGCTTAAAGAATAATTCTAGTTTTACATTATCATTACAACCTGCTAATAACTGCTCTAATAAATCAAAATTATAAATCTCTTTTCTTTCAAACTCATATTCCTGCAAACGGCGTATAACCATATCAGTTTTAGTAATAGCATAATCCCAAGGCTTTGCTTCCTGATTTTTTACAGAAAGAATAAAGTTCATATCATCTTTGGTTATAGTATTTCCCTTGAAATAGTTAATATAATTAGCATACTTTTCATCAATATAACCTCGACGCAGAAGAAAGACCAGTAATTTGTTTTCACCAATATCACGACTAAATTGAAAGTCATTATATTTTTCAAGAATATCTCTCATACTATTTTCAACAATACTACGTTGCAATTCTTTTAGATTTCTTATCTTTTTTGAAAATTTATTTAATCCTTTAGATTCTACTTCTGTACGCTTTCTTATACGTTTTACATAAGGTTCTATAGCTTTATTAAAATTACTTATATTAATATCATTATTACGACCATTCATCAAATCGTAATATACAATCCTTTCAATATTATGCTCTTTAAAATAATCTAGTTCAAATTCATCACTTAAAATTTGATTTGCGGTAATCATATCTCCACTATAATAACCATACCATAATTCTTTAACTATTCCTTGATCTTTTGTCAAATTAACAAGCATTGCTATCTTTATTTCTTTTATAGATTCTAATATTTCATGTTTGTAATCATCTATACTATTGGAAAGTTCATTGATTTCAATCTGTAATCTAGATTTCTCCTCACTGATAAATCTATACTTATCCTCAAATGCCTGCTTAATTAACCCTTGTTCATTCTGAATATCTGCAAAATCATCAGGACAAAGGTTTTTATATATAATTAAAGCTAACATCTGCGCGTCTTTTAATTCAACGCCTTGGTTGTCCGTCAATATGCTTTTATAAACAACAAACTCATTATATATATTACGCAAGATACGCATATCGGATATATATGGAGCAACATCCAATACAAAGTTCTGCGAAATATCATGCTTTATTCCATGTTCTTTCGCTTCCTGCAGAAATTGTTGTAATACTTCTCCTGAATTTGTAGAATTAATAATAGGTATTACAGGAATAATAAAATCAAAAAACTTAGTTCTGTCTTCTTTTGTAAAAATATTATCCTTAACAGCATATACAAAAACTACTTTTTCTTTTATCATCTCATTGCAATTCAACAAATTATTCAATTCGCGTAAATGAACAAAAATAGTCCTATCATCAAGTCTGTCTAAGTCCTCGAAAAAAATCAAACGATATTCTGTTGTCTCAAAGAAGTACATTATTTCGTCTAGATTTTTATTAAAAACAGATTCCCCTACTCCTTCTTCTTTTTGTATATCTACATTAGATGATAATTTAATACCTTTGATACTATATTTACTTGAAAAATCATAAACAATTTTACTAATTGCCCAGATACTAAAAAGCAAAATAATAACCGCAGCTATATATTTAACCCATAACATCTCAGTCAATAATAACACTGCACTAATTCCACTAAATATGTCTGCCATTTTTTCATAATAAAATATATAAATGAACATCAATGCAATAACGGAATATATTGCAACTTTAGTTATGATATTACTAAAATTTATAGGGTGTAGTTTTCTATATCTACTTTGCGGTATCTTTTGAGGATCAATGGTATAAAAAAGCTGTTTCAATATACCTTTTTCAACTTCATCTGCACTAATACAAATCTTTTTAGCTACTTTATCTTCCCCTTTAACTGCCTCGTCTTCATTTTTACATTGCCCATTACTGTTAGCTTCTATAAAAGTAGCCATAGAAATTTTCTTACTAATTTCGTTAAATCGACAAACTTTATCGTGTTGTAAGATACAAGATTTTATTTTTTTTATTATCCAAGAATTATTTTCTGAAGTATAGGTTTGGAAAAAACTTTCGTCTTTATATTTCTCTAAGAATGTATCTATAATACTACTTTTACCTGCTCCATACGGTCCGGCAAGCGCAATATTTGTTATCTTTTTCTGGTCTAAAGCCCATCTTAAGGCATTAAGATATTCTTCAACATTTTCAGCATTACTTATCGGTGTCAAATCTTTATATTCGCTGTATTTATCCATCGTCTTTCTCCTTCACAAAGACAACTAAGGCGGTCGCATTTCTGTGACCGCCTCTTTTCATTTACTCTACTCCCAGCGCCTTGAATACCGCATCCTCAGCACTGTTATAAAAAATTAAACTAAATGCTCCTATCAGCTCAGCAGGTACAGTTCCCAAATCTGCTGCTGACGTGAGCGGCAGAAGCACCTTCTTCGCACCACTGTCCAGACATACCTGCAGCGTATCAGCCAAATTATCAACCTTCTGCATTGTGCCGGCTATACTGATTTCGCCAAGTACCGCGCAAGAGCTCACAACTGGTTTACCTAAAGCAATCGAGCACATCGCCACCAAAGACGGCAAAGCCAAATTGCTAGTAATTCCCAGTCCCTGCAGATCCTGATAGTTAATAATAAAATCATTGGTTGTAATACTTATGTTACCACTAATGCGCCTACAATTAGCTTTCAAGAAATTGAATGCAGTATCTGTAGCCTCTTTCGCCTCTCGATCAGAACCCAAACCTGTACGCTGGAACTTTCCGTTTCCTGGCAGCATCTGCGATTCCAGACGAAATGCCCCGATCATACCAGACCGCCCTTGTGCTATTGTGTACACCTGCCCAGGATTGCAAATTCCATCAGGGATCAGCTTACCACCACCCTGCTCAGGAACAGTTACATATTTTTCTTCAAAGCTTTCATTGTCTATATATGAGAAGTTGACATCATAAAATTCCATGCCGCCAAGCTTTTTCAGCTGCTCTTTAACACGACGACGCATCTCTAAAGCAAAACGCAGAATTTCTTCCAACTGCTCTTTAGTGAAGTCCCCATCAGGATACAGCAGCTTAACCATACCGCTGACAATACGACGCACAGCAATAGTATCACGCTGATTCAAATTCTTACCTAGGCGGAAAAATCTGTCCAAAGCATCGCTGAACTGTTCTTTGCGCAGCTCACGCAAAAACTCTGCCAGATAGTCTGTAATAAAACCATAATCATCCGTAAAATGCTCCGGACGAAACTTTGGTACTTCCCATCCAGGAATATAGCAATGCATACGATCTAAAAAGGCTGTATCCTGTCCCATCTCTGGTGGAAAAGGATCAAACAAGCTGGAGGTTTTTAACAGCACATCAACGCTCTGATTAATATTGCCAACAAACACCATCGAAGCAGATGCTGCCTTCTCCTCCTTGCCACGAGCAAAAGATCCGGATGCCATATAATCCTTCATGATCTGCACGCCATCTTTATCACGAAACTTGATACCGGCAACCTCATCAAAGGCTACACAATCCCACATACCAACCAGACCAACTGTTTTGCTGCCCATATTATAGAACAGATTGGCAACCGTAGTCTGACCACCTGATACCAGTATGCTGTTTGGAGAAATCTCCTTGTATAAATGCGACTTGCCAGTACTGCGCGGACCAAGTTCGCACATATTAAAATTATTTTCTACCAATGGCAGCATACGTGCCAGCAAAAGCCATTTTTCGCGTTCTGTCAACGCGTCAGGCTCCATACCTGTAGAACGCAGCATCACATCCAGCCATTCCTCTTGTGAAAAAGCCTTTCTGCCTGCCTTCAACTCTTCGATATCAATATGCGGCATCTGAATAGGCGTCAGCTTTGCAATCTGAATCGGATTTACACTGCGATAATCCTCATCGTCAAACTCATAGTTTAGCTGAATGATACACCAAATGCCACCGCAAAGCAGTCTATCGAATTTAGCAGGATAGTCCTCCTCAATAGGTACATCACGTAAACCCAAATTGGAGAACTCAGCAAAATAAGCATCTTTTTTGATATCAAGCTTTACCGTAATGCGATCAATCACTGTATAATTGCCACGCTGACGCAGCTGCGACAAAATCTTCTGCGCTTCATCCGGCCGTACAAAATTATCTGCCAAAATATGCTTAACGCTTTCAACGCCTTTTTCTATAAGCTCAGGATCATCAGAGCTGCAATATTGTCCCAGCAAAAATTCCAACACGTAAACCGGAACATTAGCTCCCTCTTTGATCTTTTTCGTCAAATCCTTGCGTACTATCTTGCCGGCAAAATTCTGACGCAGCTTATCCTTTATAATCTCACGGGTGTCTTGCGTATCCATTTATCTCAACTCCACTCTAGAAATCAAACCCAAAGTTACCCATGAAAGGCATATCAATAACAAATTCCTGACGCAACCTTTCTATGTCTGTATCCGCATCCTTCATTACAAGATAATAAGAAGCGTGGCTGTCGTATTCCGTGTTAATGAAAGAAAATCTTGCTGTAACCATGCGCTGCGACACATCGCTGTCTGCGCTATCTGCAGTCAACAGGCATTCGTTAGAAACAGGCTTATTATTCCTATCAACAAAGCTCAGCTTATATGATGCAGCCTTCACTGTTTCGCTGACAGGCTCAGTCTGTACAAAAATAAGGTTAACGTCCTTGCTGGTAATTTTCTTAAGCAAGGTATGCAACTTGATTTCTGCTTGCTTTGTTTCTACGTGACCTCTATCCATTTTCACGCAGAGCACCGGTACCACCATTTCCTGTGGCGACGATCCGCCATGCACATAGCTCGTGCCACCGCCAGCGGTTTTAAAAATCTGCGCTCCCCTTGGGTATGAAACATACCTGGCATCATCATTAGCAAGCACTGTTCCCAGGCTAATCGCACCAGGGCCATTTCCCTGCGGTGCCTCACCAATGACAAAACGATGATTTACCATAGCATTGTTTCCATTTACAGGTATCTTTTCATTTTCACTGACAACATGACGTTGATAGATAAAGCCATGGTCAGCCGTAACAATAAACTTCACGATGCTGGCGCTTACAGGTAACCTGCACAGCATAGTATAAAGCTCATCCACAGCCTCCTGACAAGCAACAAAGACTTCATCTTCTGTCTTAGCTGCATCGCCACGCGCATCAATCTGGTTATGATAAATATACACAACCTGCTTATTAGCAAAGGCACTGCGCAGCTCATCACGCTTCATCTTCTTCAATTCATCAAACTGCAGGCACAGGCTTGCAGAATTTGCCGCCTGCAAAAGCTTCTCACGCTCATCCAGACTAGCGCACCGGCGCCCATCCACCAGCACACGACAGCCTTCATCCATCGCCAGCTGTTCATGCGGCAAAAGCGCTGCCATTCCCAGAGCTGTATACGACGGTGGCAGAGCAAGCTGCACTTCCAGCTTTTCCTCCTTGCAGCGTTCCTCATGCTGCAGCTTCTGCTCAAGCTGCTTGGCAACCTCGTAACGTAAAGCGTCAGAAATGATCACTACGATGCGATCACGTTCATTTTTTATATAGCGGCTATAAAAATCACGCTGCAAAGGAGCTTGTTTTTGAGCTGCTGTCTGCACCGCGTCTTCGTTCCAGGCCGGTAATAGCTTTCCCAGATAAATATTACTATAAATATTCTCGATAAGCTGCTGCAGCTTGCCAAAGCCAGATGCGTTCTTCAAGCTGTCATAAGCAGTGTAGAATTGGCGATACCAATAGTCGACCTGCCAGTCCTCATGAAGATACTTCTCAAGAATATTATTGAAGCCCTGCTCCGGCTGATACCTTACGTTTCTTATCAGCTCATAAGCACTTGCACACAGGGCATATTGCGCTCTCGTTTTATCAGCAAAATGCATTTTACTGCGCAGCTCACAGATTTCCTTAATGCTTTTGCCATCTAAGCAGGCAGACAGATCCTCCAGCAACAGATGCTCCACAAGCCATTGGATTATAACCTTATCACAGTCAATAAAAGCGTCAAGCTGTACCACAGCCTCTGCTCCCAAAGCTGTTAAGGCCGTTTCTGCCTGCAATTTGCCTGCCGCATAGCTTGCCAGCGCCGCATACCTGTCACGGCACTGCACGTTGTTCATGAAGCTATCCAGGAATACTACTACGCTGCCTTGCTTATTGCACATGAAAGGCTCCCAACTGGCAGGAATTTTACCAGCGATGTATTTATCTGCATAGGTAACAAAGAGGGAAAGCAGCAGCTTGTCCAAGGCTTTGTCCGTCAACGCATAGCCAAAGCTGTCGCTGCATTGCTGCCAAAATGCTTCCTGCAGGTTATACTTCGCCATCTCCTCCAGATACGGATTCTTCTCTTCATCCTCTACCAGCAGAATCTTGCTTAATACTTCCTCAAAGGATAATACGCGCGTTTTGCAGATGCAGCACAGAAGGGCAAGCTCTATCATCTTTTCATCATAGCTGTCTACGCCCAGGCTATAGAAGCGCTCCACGCGTTCTTTGGCAGCAAAATATTTGCTGTACTTTTCTAAAACAGGCTTAAAGGCTTCGTCAATCCCCAGATCTGCGCAAATCAAAGAAATTCTGTCAGCATAGAAGCGTTTGGAATACAGCAGGGTGTCCTCCAAGTGGTTGCAATACACCTCAGGTTTAGCAAACGGTGCGTACACCAGGTAATTACTCTGCGTATCCTCGCGCTCAAGAAGAACCTTAGTGCGGAACTGATTGGTTGGCGTCAGATGATATACTTTTGCGTTTTTCAGCTGAAGGTTATCCACCTCGTCAGCAAAATCTGCCTTATCATCGTACCAGAACACTAGTCTGCGCCCTTCGCCTGCGAATTCGTTATTTAGTTTTTCTTCAATTTGGTTTAAATTTAATGAAGCCATGCAATCACCTTGATACACCTTTCAGGAAGATTATCTGTCACCCTATCTGTCACCTTATCTGTCACCTTTTCTGTCACCCTATCTTTAGTTTTTTATTACCTTTTCGCTGCCTATTCTGCTTTCTTTAATGTCGCAGAACGCACAAGCAAATCCTCATGAACAGAAAATTGTATAATAATATTCCCCATATACTGAGATACAGGAACATTGGCATTTTTGCAATCACTGCAAATCCTTCGATACTACGCTGAAATATATTATAATGTAAATGTACCGTTTTTTATATGATAACTTTTATTGTTTTTGTTGCACCATTCTATAACTTTCAAAGACATTTCATTGTAAAATTCATTATTAGATTTGTATTCAGTAACACGCGAACTATAATTCATTTTCCCAAAAATTATCTTATCTACAAATTTTACCTCATTTAATATTTCATTAATATCCTGGATTATTATATTTGGTGTAGGATACGGTTCTATACTAATCCATGTTTTAAATCCCTGATTATGGAGATATTTAAGAGCATTTATTCTTTCCTTGTATGGTGCAGAATTAGGTTCCATTAAATTCCGAAATGATTCAGATAATGAAACAAGCGTAATACCATATTCATTCTTGTTTGAGCAATAGATCAGTTCTTTGGGTAACACGCCTTTTGTCAAAACCGAACAAGGTATTTCATAACTATTACACTTTTTAATGGCAGCAATACTTAAATCACTTATTTCATCATATCCGTACATAAACGGATCTGTAGTAAAACAAAGATGAAGCATTTGTATTTTTTCTTTAAAACGAGGTAATTCCTTATCTAATAATTCTAATGTATTCTCTACTATAGCTGGTTCACACCACTCTTCATAACTTTTTATTACGCCAAAACGTTTTTTCAATAAATAAGCATAACAAGGATATTTACAACCATGTGAACATCCTTGTATGTGATTCATTGTGTAATCACCATACTCTACTTTTGTCTTATAGATCAAACTTCTTCGCATAATAAATTTTTTTACTTTTTTCATTTCAACCATCTTATTGATACCGTTCGCCCTTTCCCCTCTGTCATAAATGTTGTTACTTTTCCAGTTTTAGTATAACTAGGATTTCTCAAAATTTCTATTTGATGATTTTTTTCAAATCTTTTTAGTGCATCATTTATTTTATTTAATGAACAAATTGGCCCATACTTTACATAAAAGCCAGCCTGCGCCTCCGATAACTTTTTGACATTAGAAGTTCCAGAAAAGTATTCATATGCAAATTTATTAATAATCTGATCATCTATTGTATTATTTTCGTAGTCTTCGTCAAATAATAGCATTTGTCCACCATTCTGTATTTCTCTCATGGCCTCCCATCTCTTGCAAATATTATTAGCCATAAGTATACATCCTTCAGGATGATTAGTGACATGAACTAATCGGTATTTAGGATGCTGACCTTGTTTTATTCTAATAGGCATATTTAATACATACTTATATTGTCTAGACATATTTTTACAATATTCTTCCATAAAGCGTTCTTCAGCTTTATATCCATTAATAAATCCGCTTTTCATTTCTTGAATAATTGGCTGCCAATAAATCCCTCCAGCAATTTCATTTAATTCATCTATTGATTTTGTTGAATTATCTAGCGTTGTAGTCTCATATTCTATTAAATCTTCAAATATAAATTCTTCTTTAAATTTTATATCAAATACTCTACATGCTTCTCTTATAAATCCGAAAGAATTCATATTTATTAACAATTCAATTGTATTAAAGTTCATTTGAGCAAAAGAGTCAAACAAACTCCATTTTAGGCCTTTTATTCCATATGGATCTAAATATAAGAATACATTACAACCTTGCTTATTCAATAAAATATCACGAATATTATTTTCATATTTGCCTATACTGATATTTGCATAAGGATACCTTGCTATATTTTCCTTAAGTCTTTGAAAATGATTCAATTCTATAAAATAAGCATAAATATTTGGATTGGAGATTGTAGTAATATTTTTACATTGCTCAATTATATCTAATGCAATTATTGGAGAGCCAGCCTTGCCATCATCAAACATACCTTGACCGGCAAAACAATCAACATATATTATTGGTTTATTAGTGCAAAGAATTTTCGTTATGTATGGTTTTAAATAACATGCAAGCAATTTATCTTTTACTTCAGACCAATCTTTTTTTTGTACAAAAAAGTCGTTATTTTTCTTTGACATATAAACACCTCCATAATTAAACAGACTCATTTGAGTTTATAAAAAGTTCTATAGTTAATATTTATTCTTCTTTATTTTTCCTCTACCTTTCTGAGCGGATACTCACCATACTTTTCATTCCACTCTGCAATAGACAGCACATCAAAGCTTTCTATAAGCTTAACTTTATCTGACAAACTCGTCTGTAGCTGAAATGGCAGTTGTTTCATTATCTTATTGCGCAGCATTTTGCGTGCAACAGAACTTCCGTGAGGATATTCTAAAACCCAAACGTAGTGCCTTCTCTTAGTTTTTCCCAATAAATTCAAATAATGCAGAGTATCAAAATATTTTTCAGGTATATTATTGATTATTTTCTCAGCATTAGGATTAAAATTACTTCCGTGTTCTACTGCTCTGCCAATAGCTGCATTTTTGTATTCTAACAGCAGTATATTGTCTTCTTGCTCAATAATGAAATCTATATCCTTTAAGCCTACCTTATTCGCACGATAGATTTCATGTACAGCATCAGTTGCCCAAATAGCTTTTGTACAATCTATCTGATAAACGCCATTCTCTTCCACAAACACCTTATTCATGCTTGCTCACTCCCATGTCGTAAATCTCATCAAGAAGTTTATCAAAGGAATTTATAATCGCATTGTTCTTTAAATCATCAAATGCTTCGCCACATTCATAACCAATGCCTTGCTCTGTTTTATACAAGGAATGGTAGAGCACTGTATCGCTGTCGTCCTTCAGCACTTCAAAATATTTGGCCAGCATATAATTATGCGTACTCAGGAAGATTTGTACACCATGACGCTCTAAAGCAATCAAGATTTCTACAATATTGCGTAAGTAAGCAGGATTAATATTGGCTTCCGGTTCGTCCCAAAACAGAATAGAACCTCTCTCCAAAGCAGAGTTTTTCAACAGCTGCCACAGCAAAGCTAATTTGCGTATACCTTCGGCTACAAGATTAAACTCTAATTTACTATTAGCATTACGTAAGTAAAAACCATCTTTCTGAGGATCATAAAACACCTTACCATCAATTAATGCTTCAATTTTTTTCAAAAGACTATCCTGCCAGCCATATTGCTCTATATCTTCACAAATCATATTGGTTTCAACAGTATTACCAACATCAACCTTTGCTGCATCAATGATATCAATATATGTATCGTCGAATTTAACGTTTCTTCTTGCTACTGCTGAATTAAGCTGGTAACAATTAGAAAGAATTTCTTTAGCAGGAATAAAGATACTATCAGAGTTAATCAGTCCATTTTCCCAAGCCGCTTCATTTTCCGCAGCAGCATTCCACTTATAGGTTTCATCGTCAAAATACAGACTGACATAGAGTCCACTTTCTTCCTCTACTCTGATATAACTATTTTTGGCTCCTTTATGCAGCAAACGAGCTAACTGATAGTCGTCTGGTAACATAAGGTTAACTAGTTTTTGTGCAAAAGCAGTTTTTCCATCAGTTGCTCTGCTTGCAGCATACAACACTTTCAGCAAATGGCTTTTGCCGGTTCCATTTTCGCCAATAAAGATATTAATTCCTTCAGCAAGCGAAATATGTAATAAATCAAAAACAGTATAACGATCAAGATATAATTTGCTAAGCTTCATCTTTGCACCGTCCTTTTCTAACCACTAATCACTATCAAATCTTCGCCAATATCGGCAGCAGCTTGCCGTCCTTTGCAGTCTGCACCTTGACGTAGTTCACCTTCACGCCGTCGTCGAGGTCAATAGCGATGCTTGCAAGAGCAATATGTCCCAACACAGCATCATAGTCACGGCATTCATGCAACTGCTTTTGCAGCTTCTCCTTGCGTTTGCCGGCCAGCGCCACTTCACGACCAGCACCATTATCCATGATATCCTGCATACGGTTGATTTCGCTTTCATAGGTTTCTTCCATCTTGCCCAGATATTCGGCACGCACCTGGCCGGAGGTGTCGGCGTTATAGCGGTGCATATAGATGAGAGCCTTAAAGCCGTTCTGCTTGCCGCTGTCATAGAGCCAATAAATAGGACGCTTTTGGTAAATCTTGCAGTGATCCTTAAAGAAGTCCTTCAGAAAGTAGTTGCGGATTTTCTGACGCGCAGTATCACCCGACGTGCCAAGTGCATCTGCAATGAAGCGCAGGTTTTCCTCCAGCGTTTCTGCGCCGTAAACAACCTTCAGCCAGGCAATCAGGCGACCTATGATATCATCCTCAAAATAATCTTCATCAGTGATGGGGATTACGTTATCTTCGTCCGGCTTAAAGGTTACATATTTGCTCTCGTCCCAAGCGCCGCCTGCGTAAGCCAAGCCTTCTACATCCAGCGAATAACGGCCAAACATGCAGCCCACGGCGTAAGAAAGCAACGACTTGATATCGCGCTGCAAATCAGCCTTGCGCACAGTTACGTCCTTATCCTCCACCTCCGGAGTTAATTCATCCTGCAAGCCATAGATGTTGATGAAGATGCGGTTGAGCTCTTCTTCGTTGGCTTTGAGCTGCGCAAAGCGAGCGTTGCACTCTGCCTCCCATTCGGCGTAAGCTTCGCTGATGGTGGGTTTGTTGCGGAGCAGAGGGTGTTTGGTGAAATCCCAAGAGGTTTCGAAGGCATCCCAGTCGGATTTGGAGAGAGAGATGTTTTGCTTAACTAATTGTTTTACTTCACTAATGCAAGGCAATCCGTCAAAAATAGGGATACTTGCTATAGTACCTGGTACAAAATTCAATGTTGGATTGATAAGATTTATGATTTTCATTGCATATTTAGTATTCATCAATCCCAAAATGTACATTAGTTTTTCATCATCTGAAAAAAGTCCAGGAGCTGCATCACTAAAAAAGAGTCCAGTATTCTTATATCTCAAGCAAATTATAGAACTCGAAATTTTTGTCCAAACAATGCTTTTTTGAAGTGCACAATCTATGTTTACTAACCGTCCACCAGACGCACCTTGAGCAGCTTTGCGAATTTCTTCACCATTATTAAACCAATTTACTACGTAACATTCATTTCCTGCCCATCTACGAAAATCTCCCCCTTTACAAAATGGAAACCACTTATACAATCTATCAACTGTATCATCGATACTCTTATAACCAAAACCAATTCTCCTAATCTCTACTTCAAACCAAAACCTTAAAAATCTTTCATTATTTGTTGTTGTCATTCCACTTTTAGCAGAAGCTATATCACTAATTTTATTTTTTCCAAACAAATCAATTACTTTCTCGCTCACCCAATACGCCACAGGCGCACCCGGAATTTTAGCGAAATTTTCTTGTTTGGCAACATATTTTCCCTTACCTTCAAAGAACCACTGCTCTTTTACGTTAACACTATCAACAGCACCTTGTTTTTCAAACAGTCTGCGATAGCTTGCAATATAATTATCTGTATGCTTTTTAGCAATAACAAAAGCCGTAGTACCAAAATCAGAACCAAAAACGCCACGACCAAAATGCAACATATTCAAATAACTATTTTGCTTCAATATATTATTGCGCAACTTTTCATAACTGCTCAAAAACATCCACACAGGAATGTTAATCATAGCCATAAAGCCATTTTTACTGCACATCGCCAGCATTTTTTCCATCATAACCGTACTCATGTCTGACTTTGTATCAGGATAATTCTGCTTAACATAAGCACTCAGCTTAGCACCCATGCCGCCACTTCCCATATACGGCGGATTCGTCACCACAACTTCATACTTCTGCGCCAGCACCTCTCCCACAGCAACAAGCTCCTGCAGACGCTGCTGTGTTGCTTCAATGCCAAAGCTGTCGAACAAGTTCATTTCGCCGCTGATATCAAATTCTGCAGCAAATTGGCGCAGCAAGTCCCAATCGTAGTCTGCTACGCTGATGATGCTGCCATATTCCTTGGCATCATGCAGCGTTGCAATCAGCTCCTGCATCTGGTTCAAGGCCACAGGCTTTGCCAGCTCATCTAATTGCGCACCAAAATAAGCCAAATGCTTCATGTTGATGCCGTTGCTTTCTGCAATCGCGTAAATGTGGCACTGCGGCTGCTTTTTCAATATAAACTTGTGATATTGACGCGCCTTCATAAGCACAGCGAAATAAGCCAGTTGGAAAGCTCGCTTGTCTATATCCAATCCATATAAGTTGTTCTCTAAAATCGACAGCGCCGCATCCTTGTCCGTATAGCCCATCTGCGTATAAATCTGCATCAGCACATCAAAGGCGTAGACAAGGATGTGACCGCTGCCCATGCAAGGATCGATAACCTTGATAGTTTCTGGTGAATAGTTGTTAGTGGTTAGTTGGTTAAGCTGCTCACGAACATCTGCGTCCTGTTTCGCTTCCGGTAAATAATACTTCCAGCCAAAACGCTCCGCCAACTCCTTCTCTTTAGCAATTCGCTCCTCTTCACTATTCACTAAACTCTGACCACTATCCACTACTAACTGACCACTAATCACTAACCTCCCCAGGCTGTTCTCTACCATATAACGTACAATCCAGTCCGGAGTAAACAGCTGCGTTGCACTAGGAATACGCTCCTTGGTAATCTTCACGTTTTTCTTGAGCAATGCAAAGGTTTCGTTCTTCGGCTCCGTGTTGTAATACTGGTACAGCCAGCCGATAATCTCAACCTGACCAATGGGCTTGCCCTCTTCATCCACTGCGTTCACATCAAAGTTATCTTCCGGAATGTCATGCACCAGCTTATAAATCAAGCCGTCCTGATCCGTATAGGAGATGTTTAAAAGCAGCTCTGTGTAGTCCTGCTCCGCTTCAAACAGCTGCGGCAGTACCTTGCTCAAATCATTGCACACCTTGACAAAGAGCATATTAAACAGCTTATCGCCCTCGTTGTTCATCTGATGCTGGCTGATAAGCTCTTCTTCCGCACTCGTATAATCCAGCTTCGCATCAAAAGGATTTTGCACAATATCCGGCTCCTGACGGCCATCCACTGCGCTCAGCACACGGATTTTACATGGCAGATAGTCATTAACCTCCATAAAGCGTACAGCAATAAAACGGTTGAACCACGTATAGGCAACCTCTTCGATTATGCTGTTATAGGCAGTCAGATAATCGCTCTCCTGCGCCTTTTTCTTTATAGCCTCTGCAAGGCTCCGGCGCTGCGCAATCTGCACGCCTCTGATAGCATAAGGCTCTCTCGTACCGATATCAAAATACTGCTCCTGCGTCGTGGACTGCGGCAAAGCGTCTGCAATCCCCTTTTCCGTAATACCCAGCAGGCTTGCCTTGTATTTTATATCCTCGATGAGCTTTGTTCTTGCCCAGATTGCATAATTTTTTATTGCTGTCTTATCCATGTGTGCATCTCCTTGTGTTAGTTTAAAACCTTCCAATAGCCTTTTTGGCTGGTTCCAACGCGTTCGATAATTTTTTTAGTTTTAAGTTTTTTTATCAATCTATCCACGGCAGACTTACTTAAAACTAATTTTTGTGCTATTTCTCTGATATTACTTCTAGGATTCTTCGCCAGAAAATCTACTAAAATAATTTCTTCACTTTCAAGAGCTTGTCCCGCTTTTATATCGATTTCAGAAGCTTGTCCCGCACCTTGTCCCGCTTTTTCTTCACTAGCTTGTTCTGTTTTACAAACTTGTTCTGTAGCTTGTTTTCTATAAATATTAAAGCGCAGCTCCGTTTCGCCGCCAAGAATTTCCAACTCGCCCAAACCTGCTTCTCTAATCATCTTCGCAATGCGCAACATTCCCGTACCCCAACGTTCAATTAAATGCATATAACTAAACGCCATCGCCAACGCCTCATTACGCACTTTGGAATAACCCTCGCGCATTTTTTCGATAGTCTGACCAAGAGGCAGCTTGCCAGGAGAAGTAATTTCCAACCGATTATCAAAAATGGCCACCTGAATATTACCATTATCAAGATAGCTGCGATGCACTGCTGCATTAATAATAAGCTCACGAATAGCAGCAGGTGGAATTTCATACACATCCTGCCTGTATAAGCCTTCAATCACTGCTCCAAGATGAATATTACGTAGCACAAACTGGTAAGCATCTTCAATAATATCCTGCACAGCTCCCATAAATTCACGTCTGTCTACAAAAATGACACGCTCATTATCCTTGAAAACAGCACATTGAAAAGTGCAATGCAAGATATCAGCACCAGTAAGAATCGCATAAGCATTCGTCGGCACTAGCTTTCCTTCATATTCTGTTAAAATCCCCCAAGATAAAAGCTGCTTAGGCGTAACATCCTTAACTAAAGCTCTTTCTTCATCACTTCGACAATTTCGCAAAGCTACTTGCTTCATATCAAAGCAAAGCTTTTCTATATCAGCCTCGCTTACCTGCAAGCCAAGACAAACAGTTTTATCGAAAAAACGATTATTTCCTTCAAATAAAAATTCCTTTACCATCGCCTCATCTGCTGGTCTGGTGGTTCCGGCAACACGCACATAAACGCCATGCTGCAAACCTTCAGCGGCAAGATAATACGGTCTTTGGCGACCGGCCTCTATATCCACAATAATAACCGTCGCCTCATTAACTGTCTGCATATAAATATCTGGAATAATGGCAGGCTTACAGCTGTCAGATATAGCATTAGCAATAGCGTCCATAATCTTAAAAGCTTCATTTTTATCAATGCCAACAATTTTTTTCGTATCATCTTCAACACCAATAATAAGCTTGCCACCTTGCCCATTAGCAAAAGCAACGATTGTTTTCATATATTTGCTGCTTTTAACAGGCAGGCTTTCCTTGAACTCCAAATTTTTAGATTTCCCTGCAAAAATTTCTTCCAGCTTCATCTGCTCACCGTCCTTTTATATACACTAATCACTAATTATTATACCACAAAAGCTCCTGCCTCCACCAACGGAAGCAGGAGCTTTTCTGTTAGAATTTAATGTTGTAAATCAAGCCTTCGCGCATATTTTCTTTTAATTGTCTCTTTAACTGCTCACAATACTTGTCTATGTCAGCCTCAGATTCAATATGCCATGATGTAGTATGTACAACATGCTTCAAGAATGTATTAACGACCTCTTTCTTCGGTTCAGGCGGCTTTGGAGTAGGAGTAGGATTAGGGTTAGGTGTTGGCTGAGGCGGTTCAGGTTTAGGCGCATATTTTTCATCCAGCTCATGCATTTCATTAAATAATCTTTCCTTCAACGCATCGGATTGATCGCCCAAGCTACGCAAGCGAGAAACATCATTACTGCTCTCAGCCTTATCCAAAAGTCTTTGGAATTCACTAGCGTAAAGAGCTTCTTTTACTTTTGCATACGGCTTGCCAGCAAGATGATCCATAACCTGACTCTTGTTATCTAGGATTGCTTTACGTACAGGTTCAGTTTTTTCTTCCAATATAACAAGATACTTATCATCAAACTTGCTGATTAAATCAGGCAGCTGGCGAATCATACCATACGGAGCTTTAACGCTGACAATATTCTGCATCTGCGTAACAATTCTTTCTAATTCACTATCAACAATATACACCCTGCTGTCTTCATAAATCTTCAGCTTCTTCAAAGCATTTTCAAAAATTTTCCTCTGCTCGCCCTTAAAGAACTCTTTAATAGGAGCATAATCGCTGCCAAGCTCCTCCAGCTCATCTTCATTATCTGCAACATGATTAAAGAAATCCAGCGTATTATCTTGGCTGCTAAGCTCATACAAAACAGAAATACCGTCCTGTACGATATCCTTGCCCGGATATTTAGCCTTGTCATAATACTCGCTCTTCAGCTCACGGAAACGGCTTAATAATCTTTTTGTTTCCTGTTGGATTTCACTCATGATCCTATCAGCATCGTCAGAAATAACTGTATAGCCAAACAGCTCCTTCGCCACATCCTTTGCCGTCTTCAGCTTGCTCTTCGGCACGACAGGCTTCAGGTCAATCATAACCTTTTCCACGAAGCCTTTCTTCGTCAGCAGCTCCGTAATCTGTTCTGCAGTATGGTTCAGCAAAGTTACATTCTGCTGCTGGTAGTAAATTCCTAAGTCCCCGTCCTTAAATAACTTGGCAACTATCCACTCAACGTCATCATTGATAAAACCATAAGGCGCCTTAGTAAAGTAATCCTTAATTGTCTTCAAGGAAATCTTGTTATGCATCCTTGTATTGTTTTCGATATACCTTTTCGCATCATCCAGTGCCAGATGATTCGGAATCGCAGCCTCACCCAGAGCTATAGTTCCCTGTTTATCGTTGCGCAGCATACCAAGAACATTAGCAGCTCCCATCGCTGTATCAATATATTTCAGCTTGAAATACACTGTATCCACCAGCTTACCCAAAGCCTCATTTATACGCACAGTAATATCCTTACTGCTAATCTGCGCCTTGGAGCCGTTAACATAGATATCAGCATCACGCAGGCTTTCCTGCAGATACAGGCGTGCATTATCCATGCGCTCACGCAGCTCACGTGACTTAGCTTCTTTTATTGTAGCGAAACGATCACCCCTGCCTAATGGATTATGCTGCAAATACTTTTCTATTTTTAAATAACGATTAATTTCCGAAATACAAGAGCCAAAGGCCGGCAATACTACTAACACCTGCTTGCCTTCACCAGACATAGCATTCAGTGTATGCTCATCATAATCCGTAAAATACGGAGTCAGAATATGCACGCCGATATCATAGTTCTGATTATTTTTATGCGGTCTGTTGTCAACCAACTGATTAAACCAGAAGGTATAGCGACCATTAAAGGAATTATATTTATATTTGGCCTCAGCATACAAATCATTAAAAATCAAATCAGAAATCTTATTCTGAATCTCTCCTGTTTCAACGTTCTGCCTTTCAATCTCGCGACCTATTTCCTGCTCTTCCTCTGTCAGGAAAACGTAGTTACCGCTATGCTCCTGCACCAGGGTTTCTTTAACAAGGACCTTCAAAGCAGCTTCTACACGCTGCTGCAGCTCATAAGTATCTTCATCAACATTATCTACCATCAGACTGGTAATATTAGGAATAGTGGTTGCCGGAAACTCTTTAACGTACTTTACAAGGAAGAGTACCTTGAGCACGTTTACAGCAAAACAATCTGCTTCGCCATCAGGATTAATATTTTTATTATCTAAGGCCTGAGAAATTACACGACTGTGCACTGAATCAAGGAAGTTTTCCAATGCATCGTAAAACATATAGAAAGGCACCAAAGCACCATCGTTTTTATTCTGCAAGCGTTCTGCAGCCTTCTTGAACAGCGCCAGCATGGAGCGCTCGCCCTCAGATAAATGCTTACCGGACGCACCATGAGTACGGATAGAGTTCAGAACCTTACCCAAAAGATTAAACTGATACGGGATAAAGGGATAGATTTCAGCAAAGTTCTCTCTGCTTTCATAAAGCTTCATCTCCGGTGTTTTGTCAAATTTAATCTTGTTCTTTATGCTTACCTTTTTTTCATCATAAAGCAGGCGCAATGTCTGCTCTGCAGGTTCCGTTTTATCCAGCAGACGCTTTTTGATAACCTCATCTACGTTGGCGGAAGACAAGGACAGACGAGTATCGAAGCGACCTTGAATCTTAGAAAAGTCCGTACCCTTACGCGCTGTCATCTCCATAATAGAGTCAACATCCTGCTGACTGGTAACAATTACCCAGGCACGTCCCTGACATTCCTTGCCCAATTCCTCACGCATCGTCTGTAGGTTGAGCATCATTTGCGAATCATCGCCAATATACTGCCCTACCTCATCTACACAAAAGATAATATGCTGATTATTGCCCATCTTATCGCACCATGCTCGTACCATGCGTGCAAAATCTTCGATGCTTATCTGATAGGGGGTAAGCATAATCTGCTTGCACAAGGCTGTAGCTGCATCCATAGACATATTCTGATACTGAATATCAACCAATGCCTGCGCCGCATGCATCAGCTCATAGTTAAATCTATGTCTGTATTCCTTCCAGGCATGACCGCTGACAGCAAAAAAAGCATCTTCAAAAGCTGCATAACAGCCATCCTCTGTCAAAGCCCTTTCCAAGTCGGCAATCGCCGGACGAGCACCATAAAAGCCCAGCATATCATTAAAGACCTTGAGGAAAACATTAACAATAGCATCCTTACTCTGCTTGGAGGTTTGCTCACTTTTCGAGTCAATGTTAAAAAGAATAACCTTTGTCGGCGTGTCAACAGCAAGCTGTATATCAGCCATCACCATAGCATCCTGAATCTTATTGTCTTCTTTAAAGTAATCTAAGGTTCTCTTGCCGGAGACCAGCTTGTTTTCCAGAAGATAGGATAGCATTTTCAGAAAGTGCGATTTACCACTGCCAAAAAAGCCGGAAATCCAAACACCATTTTTTCTCGTTTTACCGATAATGCCCTGCTTGTAATTCTCATAGAATTCCTTGAAATGGCGTTGCAGCTCACGCGTAACAACGTATTCTTCCAGCTCATTCTTCTCGTCATTCAAGCCATCCTCGCCAACAACAATGACACCTTGAATATTACGGTCAATAGGCTTGCGGAACATATCTTTTATCAACATATCTTTTAGTACCCCCTTGCTTACCTAACCAAACGGAAAGCCCTATAATAATTATCATCCTTAAGTTCATCGAACAGTCGTAACTCTTGTTCATCATACACACCTGGGAAAAACAGAATTACAGGAACCTTGCGAAATGCCATACTAAGGTTATTTAAAATCTTATGCGATCGCAAAAGAGGATAAACCTTCCCAATTCCAGTGAGCAGCACAATAGCATTATCTGGCGTATGCTCTTGAACATGCTTAATAAACCAATTATCTCGCTCATTAAACTGCAGTAGTTCAAACACTGAATCTATTACAACATGCATACCTGCAGATTCTTCCAGCATGTAAGTTGCTTCAAGATAGCCTTCTTTTTGAAGCGTATCAATTATGTAGTCGTAAATATCATACTCCACAAGTTGATATTCGCGATAGCTTTGCTCACTGTGCTTTACCAAACGCTTAACAACCTCGCGCACCGCCAGCTCCTTGCTGGCAGGATAATCAAATACCCAATAGTTAACCTCGTTCGCCCTGCCATCACGCAGCCAGAAAGATTGATTCTCCATAATCTTTTCAAGCTCATCAACTCTTTGCTCAAATGTTTTTTTCATATCATTCACCTGTCAGCGCTGCCAAAGCCGGCTGCAAACCATGCTCACGCAGCCATGCAACAATATCGGCTGAGATGATAGGAACAATAATTTTTCTTGATCCCACATTGCCCTCTGTAATTCCAGCATTATATAAGTATTGCTTGTAGGTGCTTAGCAAACGCTTTCTTGTTGCCTCCGTTAAATTAGCAACCTTATCGCTTTGTATCTGCTTGTCATCCCAAAATTTTCTGGCATCACTATCACCGTACTCATTTAATCCTAATGCCAGTTTGACTCGAATAACATCATTAACAAAATCGAAAAACAGAGTATCTGTACACATACAAGCTATCAGACAAAGCAGCTTCTGGCCCACAAAATCACTACGCACAAACAGTGGTATAAACGAAGGATCTAATGCCTCAATACGTTTTGCTACATTACTCATAATAAGCTTTGCTCTTTCCGGTGATGACGCAGCAAAAATATTAGTTTCTTGGCTAAGCTTCTTAATCTCGACAAGGCTTGCTCCATCAGCAAGCATAAAAACCGCCTTGCGGAACTCCTGGAACCAAAAGCTAAATTTTACCGCCCCGGCACTATATGGATTACGTTGCATTTTTTATACCTCAATTCGTTTGCTATGGTACTGTCAATAGTTTTGCGCAAATTTCTTCAGACATCCTAGCAGAAGTTTAG
>OFMT01000974.1_pt1 | contig 22767 bp, 16 predicted proteins | sample 1541891 | NCBI WGS metagenome assembly OFMT01 (sample SAMN04209230, study PRJEB22552) | human gut metagenome | biome: gut; material: feces | host: Homo sapiens | place: USA: Oklahoma | reverse complement strand
TTATTTTGTGTTATACTGTTTTATAGATTTTTCTTGCCCTTGTATTTGCCCTTATGAGAGTTCGTAAACACTGACGGGACGATATAACACAAGGGAAATAATAAGGGAAAGCTAACCTGTGATAAACTTAGTGTTTTCAAGGGCTTGAGAGGTATTTGATAATAAAATATAACAATTATGAAATTACTTGGAATAGATGAAATCTCAATTCTAATTTGAAAAATTTAATGGTATCGGGCACCAAAAATTTCAGGGTTTGCGGATATCATGCGCATATTCTATGGAAAATTCCGCTGAAATATGCTTTAATAGAGATATATAGCAGTAAATAACAATTGCAAGAGGAAAAGAAAATGTCTGGAAGAAAGAGGCAGAAAACCGGAATGATAAATAATGAAAATAACAGCATGGCGCAGGAGACTCAAACACCACAGCAGACAGTTGACGCGCAGCAGGTGGTTATACCGCAGGAGAGCGAGCGCATTCAGCGGGCCGAGTGGATTCACGAGCAGGTGAAGCTTCAGCGTGAGGCAGAGGATGAGGCCTGGGAGAAGATCATGGAGGAGCAGAAGCTGCTTACAGAGCGCAGACGATCCATAGATGCTGATATAAACAGCAACAGGGAGCTGAAGCGATACCATGAGGACTGCATGGAGGACATCACAGACCAGGTATATTCACTGCATGGCATATCGGTAGACAAGCTGGAGGGCATAAAAGAGTACAGGAATGCCCTGTTCCGTGGAGAAGCATTCATAGTGTTTTGCATATCAGTGATAATGGCTGCGATTGTGGCATATGCCTATGGACCGACTTCGCAGCTGTGCCTGTATGTACTCATGTGTGTAGGTGCGGAGGGAGCGTTATTGTCCCAAAAGCGAAAGAATATACTGTTTTTCATTCCGCTTATCCTGATAGCGGTGGAGCTGGCAGGCTACAAGCTGTATCCGCAGTATCTGGAGTATGTCACGATGGTGGGAGAGGCACTGGCACTGCTTTTTATGATGATAGGCACTGTGGGATACTTTGTGCACAATCCATACCGCAAGGACAGAAAAAATATAAAGGCTGCAAAGTCAGACCTCAAGGAATTACATAAGGTTGCCAAAAAGAGCGTAAAGAAAAATAAAAAGAGCCGCATAAAGAACGAAGCAAAAGAAGCAAAGCTTGCGGCAAAGCAGGCCAAAAGAGAGACAAAGGCTGCCATAAAGGAGCAGAAGAGGCAGAATAAGCTAGCAAAGAAGCAGGCCAGGTACGAGCTTAAGGAGAAAAAACGACAGCAGAAGAGTGAGCGTGTTGAGCTTAAGCATGAGCTGAAGAAGACTCAGCTCATGGATAAGGTGAGAAGATTTACACCGAAAGAGCAGAATAGTGAAAGCACCTCTTCGGCAGAGAGCATAGATAACAACATTACAGAAAACAATATCATAGAGAATAACATCATTGATATAGAGCGCAAGGTCAATTAGTCATGGATGAGCATTAGGCAGACAGCTGATACTTCTCCATCCAGTAATTAATCTGGATGAAATATGCGATAAGCTGCGGACCTGCCATGAGCTGGCCAAACCACGGACTGCCGTATTCTGCCGGTGCCTTTAAAAATTCGCGCGTTTTGTCAGCGTCAATGAGAGTGCGCACAGGGGCGTTAGGGGAGTCTAATATCTCCTCCATTCCCTTTATAAGGAGAGCTTCATATCCGGGATGATAAGTCTTTGGATATGGGCTCTTTTTTCTGTGCAAAAGCTCAGGCGGCAGGACATCTGAAAAAGCATCGCGAAGCAGAGTCTTTTCCACACCGTTTTGATATTTCATATGCCAAGGCACATTAAAGACATACTCAATGATACGATGGTCGGCAAAAGGTACACGGGCCTCAAGCTCGGAGTACATGCTGGTGCGATCCATGCGGTCAAGAAGCGTCTGCATGAACCATTTGATATTGAGATATCCGATTATGCGGCGGCTTTCGTCCTCACCGGCCTCGCCGTAAAGGAGAGGTGCTTTTGACCTGGACTCCTCATATCGAAAAGCCTGATAACCGGATAAATCAAGCTCCAAACCCACATCATCGCGCAAAAGAGCAAGGCGTGGAGCGACATCCGATGACCATGGGAAGCCATATCTTTCCAACAGCTCTTTGCGGTAAAACCACGGATATCCGCCAAAGATTTCATCAGCACACTCACCGGTAAGAGCTACCTTGTTTTTTTGGCTGACGAGGCTGCAGAAATATAAAAGTGACGAGTCCACATCGGTCATGCCGGGCATATCCTTTGCATCGACTGCGGCAAATAGCGCCTTGAAGAGAGAGTTCTCATCACACTCGAGATATGAGTGGGCTGTCTCATACTCCTCAAGCATACGATTGACATAGGGCAGATCCCTCTCCGGCTGGAAGGCGTTTGCCTTAAAATATCTGTCATTGTCCTTAAAGTCGAAGGAAAAAGTGTTGAGCGTTTTACCGCGTGTGTTCATATAGTTTGCGGCGATGGCGGTCACGATGCTTGAATCGATGCCGCCTGACAGAAAAGTACATACCGGCACATCGGAAACCATCTGCCTTTTTATAGCATCCTCCACCAGAAAACGTGTGTGAGCAACGGTATCCCGATAGCTCTCGGTGTGTTCCTGGCTTGTAAGCTCCCAGTAGGTTTCATCGTGCAGCCCATCCTGTGAGTAAATCATGAAGTGTCCCGGCAAAACCTCAAACAAATCCTTAAACAGGGAAAGCCCGCTCGTGTGTGCAGGCCCGATAGCAAGAAGCTCCTGCAAGCCCTGTTTGTCAAGCTCAGGTTTTACTGCAGGGTGAGCAAAGCAGGCCTTTGGCTCGGAGCCAAACACCAGAGAATCCCCTCGGATGGCATAAAAAAGCGGTTTGACACCTACGCGGTCGCGGTATAATAGCAGCCGGCTTTTAGCCGCATCCCATATGGCAAATGCAAAAATGCCGTTTAAGCGATTGACAAAATCAGCGCCCCAATGGATGTAGGCGTACAGAATAACCTCTGTGTCTGAGGTTGTGGAGCATACAAAGCCGTTTTCGGACAGCTCGGGAATCAGCTCATCAGTGTTGTAAATTTCACCGTTATAGCAGATAGTGTACTCATAGCCGTTGTGGGTGCGCGTCATTGGCTGGTCGCCGCACAGGATATCACGGATGGCCAGACGGCTGTGTGACAGACCAATATGCTTTTTAAGGTAGCGTCCTCTGGCATCGTTGCCGCGGTGGGCGAGCACAGCACGCATCTTCTCAAGACGAAAGTTCCAGTAATCGGTGTTCTCTTCAAAGTCTTCTTTAAAATTACAGAATCCGGCAATACCACACATAAAAATTCATATCTCCGTAAAAACAGATTTAATTTATATTATGCATACGCCTTGAAGCTGTTAATCCGGTCAGAAAATAAAAAGAGATTTTACCAAGCTGATTATAAAATTTTTATTGACAAGAAAGGCAGAATAGCGTTACTCTTATTACATGAAGTTAGATAACACTAACATGTATAAATGACAGGTAACTACAGTAAGTACAATCTGACCAATAATTGTTTTTAAACGTATAACCTTATATAAGGTAAATGTAATTTGAAATGTTGAAAGAGAGGATATCATATGTCAGAAGGAGAGAGAAAGTTCTTAGAAATAGTGGATTTGAAAAAGGGCTTCGGAAGCGGCGAGACGCGCCAGGAGGTGCTGCGAGGCATGAATTTTTCTGTGGCAAAGGGTGAGTTCTGTGTGCTGCTCGGACCGTCAGGCTCAGGAAAGTCCACACTGCTCAATATCATCGGAGGCATCGACAGCGCCGATTCCGGATATATCAGCATAAATGGCGACAAGCTGAAGGATATGAGCGAGAAAAAGCTCACACAGTACCGCAGAAAGCACCTGGGATATGTGTTTCAGATGTACAACCTGATTGCCAATCTGAATGTAAAGGAAAATATCGAGGTGGGCGCTTATCTGTCTGACAACGCACTGGATATCGATGAGCTGCTTCACACGCTGGGGCTTTACGAGCACCGCTACAAGCTTCCAAATCAGCTATCCGGCGGACAGCAGCAGCGTGTGTCAATCGGTCGTGCAATCGTGAAAAACCCTGATATACTGCTCTGCGACGAGCCGACAGGAGCGCTTGATTACAACACCTCAAAGGAGATTTTGAAGCTCATAGAGGATGTCAACAAAAAGTACGGAAACACCATAATCATGGTCACACACAATGAGGCCATCAAAAACATGGCAGACCACGTGATAAAGCTACGAGACGGAGCCGTGCGTCACAACGATATCAATACAAATAAGGTTTCGGCCGAAGAGCTTGAGTGGTAAGGAGAATTTGACCTATGAGCAGGAAAAAGATAAAAAATCCTCTGATAAAGCGTATACCAAAGGAAATTATCGGTGACTGGAAGAAATATCTCGTTGTATTTCTTTTCCTCGTGCTGACAATCGGCTTTGTATCCGGAATGTATGTGGCAAACGACAGTATGCTCACATCTGCGGATGAGGGAGTAAGTAAATACAAGCAGGAGGATGGACATTTCGAGCTTAAGGATAAGGCTGACAGCGAGCTTGTTACGGCTATAGAGTCAGGCGAGGTAAAAACAGCTCCTGACAAAAAAGACAGCGATAGCAGCAAAACTCCTGTCACGCTCTACGAGAATTTCTATCGCAACGAGGATGAGGACTACGACGCAGACGGCAAAAAGGACGGAACTATCCGTGTATACACAAAGACCGGGGATATCAACCTTGCATGTCTCATCGAGGGCTCTTTTCCACAAAATGAGAACGAAATCGCTGTGGACAGAATGCATGCAGACAACGTGGGGATGAAGGTTGACGACACGATAAAAGTCAGCGGAAAAGAATTCAAGGTATCGGGCCTTATCGCATATGTCAATTACTCCACACTGCATGAAAAGAAGACCGATATGATGTTTGATGCGATAAAGTTTGACGTGGCAATGGTGACAAAGGAGGGCTTTGACCGCCTTAACAAGAGCATTCACTATACATATGCATGGAAATACGAGGATGAGCCGGCTGATGACATAGAGCAGAAGGAAAAATCAGATGATTTTCTGGAGGCGATGGTGTCACAGGTTATGGCAGCAGGCAATGAGGTGGAGGACTACACACCGCGCTACTCAAATCCGGCAATCAATTTTGCCACGGACGATATGGGCTCAGACAAGGCCATGGGAGGAGTGCTTTTAGACATTCTTATCGTGATAATCGCATTCATTTTTGCAGTGACCATAAGCAATACGATAGCAAATGAATCATCAGCGATAGGCACGCTTCGCGCGTCGGGCTACACAAAGGGAGAGCTTATTAGGCATTACCTTTCAATGCCTGTCATTGTGACATTTCTGGCAGCAGTAGTAGGAAATATACTGGGCTATACTGTATTCAAGGATGTGGTTGTGGGCATGTATTACAACAGCTACAGCCTGCCGACATATCACACAATCTGGAATCCGGGCGCATTCATAAAAACAACGCTTGCTCCGGTGATTATCATGCTGGTTGTAAATCTTATCGTAATAATTCGCATGATGCAGCACACACCGCTTCAGTTTCTGCGTCATGACCTTAAGAAAACAAAGCGCAAAAAAGCAATGCGGCTTCCGCGCTGGAGCTTCATGAGCCGTTTCAGACTGAGAATCATGTTCCAGAATGTGGCAAACTATCTGATACTCTTTGTGGGAATATTTTTCATCATGGTAATGCTCGCGATGGCAGTCGGCATGCCGGATACACTTGATTATTACAAGAAAAATACCGACAGTATGATGTTTGCAAAATACCAGTACGTACTCAAATCCTATGTCGATGCAGACGGAAACGTGCTTGAAACCGGCAACAGTGATGCAGAGAAATTTGACATGACATCGCTCTTAAGGAGAACAGATGAGTTTGACGAGGAGGTGTCTGTCTACGGAGTGGAAACAGACAGTGCATACGTAAAGCTTAAGGACATGGATTCGCTTAAGGATAACGAGGTATACATATCGGATTCATTTGCAGACAAATATAGTATAAAACCGGGCGATACAATAAAGCTCGATGCACAGTACGAGAAAAAAACGTACAAATTCAAGGTGAAGGGAACCTACGATAAATCCCAGAGCATCGCGGTATTTATGCCGATAGAGCATTTCGCGGATACCTTTGATTTTGCAGATGGCAGATTCAGCGGATTTTTGTCAGACACAAAAATAAAGGATATCGATGAGAGCGATATCGCGACAATAATCACGATACGCGACATCACCAAAATGGCAGACCAGCTCGACCACTCCATGGGCTCATACATGCAGTACTTCCAGGTGCTTTGCATACTGCTCTCAGCCGTTATGATATATCTGCTCACGAAGCTCATTATCGAGAAAAATGAGACAGCCATATCGATGACAAAGATTTTAGGCTACGATAACAGAGAGATTGCAAGCCTTTATCTGGTCTCAACATCAATTGTGGTGGTTATATCAGATATCATCAGCGTAGTGCTTGGTGCAAAGGTGATGGACATTGTATGGCGCATAATGCTTCAGACCTTCAGCGGATGGTTTTCATTCCATATGACACCTGTCGGCTATGTAAAGATGTTTGCGTTTGTGCTCATCGGTTACCTGATAGTGACAGTATTTGATTTCAGTAGAATAAAGAGAATCCCGATGGACATGGCACTAAAGAATGTGGAATAGGTAGTATAACTGTTTATGATTGAACATTAACCCTATTTGCGCGACAAATTAATCAAAGGCAAAATGTAGATAAATTTTTTATTTACTGATAAACTATTGTATAATTTCACCAAAAATGGTAATATTGTCTTATAATTTTAAGCTAAAGGAGTAGCAGTAGCAGTAGGATAGGAGAGATGGTCATATGGAACAGAGTAAAACTAAAAAAAGAGGTACATTTGCAGCCAAAATCATAGTAATGGTGATTTTAGCTGTTATAGTTTCAAATGTAATTTGTATGGTATTTATTCTTGAAAGCTCCAAAAAACAAATTACAGACAGTGTCAAGCATACCATGGTAGATGTTGTTAATACAACGTCAAAAATCATGGAAAATGAGATTAGTAATTCAGGTGTTGATGATCTGGATTATGATGGTTATGCCAATAATCTTTCAGATGTAAAGCTTGAAGGCATGGACAGTGCATACATGTATGTGGTTCAAAATGATGGCACAATGCTTTATCATCCTACAAAGGAAAAGGTTGGACAGCCTGTTGAGAATGCTGTAATTAAAGGCGTTGTACAACAGCTTCAGGATGGCAAAAAACCGGGCACGACTGTTGTAGAATATGATTTCAATGGAACAACAAAGTATTCGGCATATACGATTTTGAACAATGAAAATATACTTGTGCTTACAGCAGATGAATCTGAGGCACTTGCAGGAATCACTACTGTAACAGGAGTTGCCGTTGGAATCATTGCTATTGTTGTGCTTATTGCAATTATTATCTCATTCATAATGGGACGCAGGCTTATGAGACCGCTTGTAAAGGTCAGTACAATAATTGAGGATGTTGCCAATGGTAATATTGAGGCAGATTTCAGTGTGGTCAAGGAGTCAAATGATGAGATAGGCCTGATTATAGAAAAGATGAAGGAGCTCACACAATCGCTTGGAAGTATAGTCGGAAAGATAAGAAATTCCAGTGATACGATGTCATCAAACAGCTATGAGCTCAATGACACAAGCAGTCAGACACTTGCTGCAAATAACGAGATATCCAAGGCAGTCGAGGATGTTGCAGAGGGCTCTACAGGCATGGCAGCATCTATTTCCAAGATTAATGAAAATCTTCTGGAGATGAGCAATGAAACAAAGGACATTAATGCCTCTGTTGATGAAATCAAAAACCAGACGGTAGCAGTGCAGGATAGCAGTAAAATCATGAATGACAAGATTAAATCCATGCAGGATAGCAGCCACAAGATGGATGAGGGTATCTCAGCAATTTCAAAACGCATAGAAACTGTAAATACTACGGTTGACAAGGTGAGCAATATTGTCTCTGTCATTGAGGAAATATCCAGTGAAACCAATCTTTTGTCACTCAATGCATCTATAGAAGCAGCCAGAGCCGGCGATGCAGGAAAAGGCTTCGCAGTGGTGGCACAGGAGATTCGAGTGCTTTCAGACAATACCAATACGGAGCTTGAGAATATCAAGCAGATAATATCATCACTGGTTGAAGAGTGCAGGTATTGTGTTCAGGCATCCGGCACCATCGTCGAGGATAATGCCAAGCAGAAGGAAGAGATTAAGGCAGTACTCGATGAATTTGGCTCACTTGATGAGCAGATTCAAAAGACAGCAGAAAAAGCTGATGAAATCGAAGAGCTTGTCACTGCGATGATTGAGCTGAACGATGACATCACGAAGAGCAGCAACAGCCTGACAGACGTCAGCGCAGCAAATGCCGCAGCAACCGAAGAGATGAATGCCAATATCGAGGAGCTCAATGCGATGATGCACGGAGTTTCAGAAATGGCAGAACACATGAATAATGAGTCTGATGGATTGAAGGAAGCATTATCGTTCTTTAATAATTAATTGTAAGTATTCATAAATGAACATTGACCTCCTTTGCGCTTTAAGTTTATCATTAAAGCAAAAAGGAGGTTTTTGTCAGTTTTCAATGTAAATCAGTCGTAAAAGCAGTAAAATGCTTTTGTGGCTGATTTTGGTATTTGGGGGATTATTGATTATATCAGCAAAAACACGTATTATATACATATACAAAAAATTTTACTGTTCACGCTTGAGAGTGGCCGGTAACAAAACATATGATAAACAGAAAAATGAGGTATAAAATAATGACAGACAATTTTGAATTTAGAAGTATACACCCAGACGAGGTAGAACAGGCAATAGCAATTGAGCAGATATGTTTCCCACCGAATGAGGCATGTTCTCCAAAGGCAATGACAGAGAGAATTGCAAAGGTACCACAGCTATTTCTCGTGGCAATTGACAAATCAACCGGTAAGCTGGCGGGCTTTTTAAATGGTGTGGCAACAGACGAGGAAAAGTTCAGGGATGAGTTTTTCACGGACATCGATTTATGTGATGAGAATGGTAAAAATGTGATGCTTCTTGGCCTAGACGTGCTGCCGGAGTATCGTGGACAGGGCCTTGCCAGAGAGCTCGTGTACCGCTACAGCCAGCGTGAAAAGGCAAACGGACGAAAAAAGCTGTTTCTGACATGCTTAGAGCAGAAGGTGGAGATGTATAAGAAGTTTGGATTGCAGGATCTGGGAATTGCTGACTCTACCTGGGGCGGAGAAGAGTGGCATGAGATGGTGTTAAAGGGATGAATGTGATAACATGGAAAATAAAGTATCAGATAACGTTATAGAAAAAAACTATAGGGAGTGCCTTAAATTCAATGAAATCAACGAAAGCAAGGCCGGTAACTTTGATATGGCAACAGCAAAGGCTGCCCTTGAAAATCTGTATGAGCTATACAAAAATGGCATATTAACAGGTCGTTTCACAAAGGATAAGGACTATGTAGTAAGGTGTGCTGACCTGGTGACATTGGCTGAGGAGAACAAAGACAGCTTGTTTTATGATGCATGGCGCGTATGGTTTAGATACTTTGTATCGATGGGCTATGCAGGATGGAATGAGCTGTGGGAGGTAGTATGCTGTTGCTTCAGACATTAAAGGTGCCGGATCTGATGGATGAAAACAAGATTGCCTTGTTGGCAGCAGGTGTGGAGTAGGGTTTGGCTACTTGGTTTGATGGGAAGGAGGTAGCGATTGTTTAATACGGAAGAGAAGATTTGAAGTGCTTTGATTCTAGGGACTCAACATCATTGAGTTGATGATTATGATGTGACAATAATGTCCAGAAACACTGAGCATTATTGTTATCTTGTTCATAACCCGGAGTATCCAAGGGAAGGCTCAATGGTAAGCACAAGTATTCGCATCCACATCATCAGTATGGCAGAGCAAATACACTAAGGCAGGCAGTGAGAGGGATTAAGAGCCATGACAAGTGGCAGATGGGTGGTAGGAAAAAAGGTGATGTTTAGTGGACTTGTAGGTGTGGACTTATGAGTTCGTTTTTTGGTACACCATTTGAGTATAATGATAATTGGGAGGGGGTGGCAGAGAGAAAAAACAAAATATGGTGGTGTGCACACTTTTTGTGGATTTGTGCACACTTTTATGATATACTGATTTGTGTCTAGCTGTTTTGAATTTGAGGGAATAGATATGGATGAAAGAAGTTTTAGATTATGGATGGAAGAACATAAAAATTATCACACAGCAAGAACATATACTGCGAGATGTATCAGGGTCGAAAATGAAATGGGAATTGATCTGGATGCGCAATATAAGGAAGATGAAGGCAAAAGTTTAATGCAAAAATTAGAATATTCGAGAAAAGAATCACGAGAAGGAATGCCTCCACAATGCGGAATTGTATTTGATATTGACGTAGATGTTTATACAGGAATGCATTCTCTACGGGCGTCAGTAAAAAAATATTTTGAATTTTTGCAACAAAAGGAAAAGGATTAATTGTATGGACAGAAGAATAGTGGCAATTAATAATTGGGTAACAGTATGATACTTTAAGAAATCAAATGTAGATACTTTTTTCAGAAATCTGGAAGTTTTTATAAAAAAGGTATTGACGTACATCCTAATATTAGCGTTTATAAACCGATAAAAAGTAGAAGAACCGCAGACGTCATATTATCTTCTAGTGTAGTCGAGAGTGAAGCTAGAGAAAAAATAGGAGCGGAAAAACTGCTACTTTAGTATTCATGGAATGAGCATTATGAACTGTGTGAGGTGGTAGATGAAAAACAGTTATGGCAGCATTGAAATCAAAAGATGGAGCTTCTGTTTTGTTTGAAAAGATTTCGGATTATGTAAGAGAAGTCACAGATTCTGATGTTGAGATACGTGGAATAAAGTAGTTCGATAATAAAGTGAAAATATGCAGAAATATTATATAAGCCAAAAAGATGAAGCTGTTTTGCGTTTGATGAATAAATATAAGCGTTTAGCAAAACTGATTAGTTATATTGGAGATATCGAATGTAATGTCCACTCAGATTCTTATGCTTTTATAATGAGTGAAATTGTTGGACAGATGTTATCTAATAAGGTTGCAAAGGTTATCAATTCGCGTTTGCTAGACTTGTGTGATGGAGTGATAAGCATTGATAAAGTATCGCGGTTATCGTTTGAACAATTAAAGATCATAGGCTTATCTAAGGCAAAATTCAAATATATCATAGAATTTACCAAGGCAGTTAACGAAGGAACTCTTAACTTATCTAGTCTGCATTTATTGTCGGATGATAAAGTGATTTACGAGTTAGCAAGGATTCGAGGAATCGGAACATGGACTGCCAAAATGTATTTGTTGTTTGTGTTACAAAGTTCAGATGTATTGCCGATAGAAGATGTAGCATTTCTTCAGGGATATAAGTGGCTGTACAGGACTGATGATGTTTCAAAAGATAGTGTTATAAAAAATGTAAAAAAAGGAAACCGTATTCTTCTATAGCGGCGAGGTATTTATATCGTGCTGTTGATACGGGATTAATTAAATCGCAATTCCATTTATACAAGGATATAGGAGTGTAATAGTAAAATGAACCAGTTAAATATTTTTGCAATGAGCGGTTCTAAAGATACCTTTAGTGATATATGCGCAAAGATAGGCTGTGAAAACAATGCGCCTGCATGGCCAGATGATTTTGGCAGAGCTATAGCCAACTATCTGAATAATAATAATATCCCAAAGATAAGAACATTAAGTTTGTTTTCTGGTGCGGGAGGTCTTGATATCGGCTTTCACGATGTAGGCTTTGATATTATTGAGTCAGTTGAAATTGAAGAAAAATTTTGTCAAACCTTAGAATTAAATTCGGGATATGGAAAACGATTTGATAATTCAAAGGTAAATTGTATAGATATTAGAGAATATACTGGAAATCATCTGGGAAATATTGATTTTATCATTGGAGGTCCTCCTTGTCAGACTTTTAGTGCAGCGGGAAGAAGAGCAAATGGTGTGCTTGGAACAACAGATGCAAGAGGTGTTCTCTTTAGGGAATATGTTAGATTACTACAAGAATTATCTCCGGTGGGATTCTTGTTTGAAAATGTATACGGTATTATTGGGGCTCAGGGTGGAGAAGCATGGAAGGAAATACTCGAAAGTTTTTCTGATGTTGGTTATAAGCTTTATTATCGTATTGTTGATGCAGCAGACTATGGAGTTCCGCAACATAGAGAGCGTCTAATTATTGTAGGGCTTAAAGATGGGGAGTTTAAATTTCCGAGACCTACACACGGACCGGATTCTTTGGATGATGAGCAATTCTACAATGCAGAAACTGCAATTGCTGGTGTGACTTTATCAGATGAAGAAAGCAAATCAGGAATAGGAGGAAGATACGGAGCATTATTAGATGATATTCCACCAGGGTTAAACTATAGTTTTTATACAGAAGAAATGGGGCATCCGAATCCTGTGTTTGCATGGAGATCTAAATTTTCAGATTTCCTTTATAAAGCTGATCCTAACACTCCAGTTAGAACAATTAAAGCTTCTGGCGGAGCATATACCGGTCCATTTCATTGGAACAATAGGTTTTTTGCTTATCCAGAGTATAAGCGCTTACAAACATTTCCAGATGATTATGAGATTAGTGGAACAAAGCAAATTGCTGTTAAGCAAATAGGAAACTCTGTGCCTCCACAATTAGCGAGAATGATGGCTCTGGCAATAAGACAGCAGGTATTTAACACACAATTTCCTTTCACGCTTTCATTACTTGATGATAGTGAAGAATTAACTTTTAGAAAAAGAAAAAGGCAGTTGACAGCAGTTTATCAAAAGAAAGCGCAGATGGCGATTGAATCAATCAAGGAGAATCATATTGTCCTTCCAGATTCACATACATATTACTGTAGTATGACTGAGAATTTTAAATTTAAAGAAGTGAAGAAATCAGAGGCGGAATATGAGATTAATGTAGTGTGGGGAGAAACGCTCGATATAGTTGCAAAACCAATGAAAAATGCATTGAATGAACCAGCAATCTCGATAGACATTGTGCCCAATGGAGTGAATTGGACTCTTGGGGTTAGTAGCGTGCGTTTAATGGCTTATTCTGATCAGATAAAAGCTTTTACAGTGGCATGGAAAGCTTTTGATCATGAACTGATTATCAATTCAATTAAAGCTGATATTGTTCAGTTGAATGGATATTATCAGTATATTCCAAAGTTAAAATGTAAATGCACGTTGCATACTGAAGTTAAGTATGGAGACATTTTATCCAAGGTGGTTTCCGGAGAATTAGTTACGAATTTGGTATCATCTAAAGAACTCTCTGATTGTTGGAGTACGTCTGAGGAGGAACTGATTTCAGTGGCTAAGTTCTTAAGAAGCTTGGGATATGAAATAAGAAATCATGGAACTAATCCTCAAATTGAGGAGGGAAATTGGCTTATTCCATACGCATTTCCTACATTGACTCCGCAGAGTGTACAGCTTAGAAAGAGGGTTATATAAATGGGTGATATTGAAAAAAAAGAAATACATTTAGATGTATATCTAGATCGACAAGAATTGCATATGAGTAATGTGGTTAAGACTTATTACGAAGGAATGCAGTCGGCAGCGGCAAAACAGCGGTATGAAAAAATAAAAAAGACATTATCTACAGACTTCTTACAGAAAAAACTTGATGGACTAGATTCTGTGGACTTTTCTGAATTGTCTGTCGAAAATAGGCAGTTGCTTGAGGCTTTAGTAAATGGAGTTTCTAGTGAAAAAGGAAGAGGATTATTAGGGGTTGCGTTTCTTCAGCTGGTGATAAAGACTATAACTCCAGAACAAAGCGTTAGGCTGCATAAAAGTTCAAATCAGAGGGGCAATTTTTCATGGAAAGATGGCATCTCAATGAGAACTTTGAATTCTAAATATACCGGTAAATTTTTAAAGGATAATGGTCTTCTTAATTCAAATAAATTTGGGTCATTCATGACAAGGACATTAGCAGAGAATTATCCTTTTTCTAAACTATATAAGGCCGAAATAAGGGGACCATTCGATGAGTGGATAGATATAGTTGATGCAATCGAAGATAATACTATGCCGGCAGAGTTAGCACTTTCATATTTGATGCTTCTATTAAAAAGAAATGCAGATGCTTTCAAAACGTTGGCGAACAATACAATTGGGTTAGCAGCTGATTATAAAAACAGAACTTTTGAAAATATAGAGAGATTGCTGAAATTATTTTATAATTCTACATATGGCAAAGCGAGAGCATTTGAAGTAGTAATGCACGGTCTTATGCAGGCAAAAGCTGAAATGGACGCAATCGGAGATTGGGAATTAGTACCATTATCTCAGATGCGTTCTGCGAATAAGAAGCATGGAAATGTGGGAGACATTGAATTATCGTCTGATGAGATAATTGTTGAGGCGTGGGATGCTAAATACGGAAAGTCCTATCTGTTGGATGAATTAGATGAATTACGAGATAAATTAATAGACAATCCTGGTGTAGAGGTGGCTGGTTTCGTTGTTGATAGAGATTTAGACAAAACAGATGAGATTTTGGACAAGATAGCAGAAATTTCCTCTGATACATCTACGGAAATTATTCTTTGCTCATTTGATGAATGGGTGGAAATGCAAACACATGGTTTTTCTGAAGAGGAGAAGGGTAATATTGCTGATAAATGGCTAATGGCGGTTGTAGAAACATTTGCTTTGAGGAGACCTGATTTTGCACCTATAGAAGAACCGAGCGACAAATGGTTAATTGATTTATCAAAGATGCTTATGGAGTAGGAGGAATTATATTATGCCAAGTAAAAATAGTGACAACTCACATTTGGACATATATTTGGACAGATATGAACTGCATCAAAATGATGTAGTGACAACATATTATGAAGGTTTTCAGAATGCGGCCACACAACAGAGATATGAGAAGATTAATACTGCATTATCTAATGGATACCTGTATGATGTTATGAAAAAGCTTCCAGATGTTGACTTCACAGAACTTTCCGGGGAAAACAAAACATTACTTAAACGATTGGTAAATGGAATTACTAGTGAGGTTGGAAGAGCATTAGTAGGAGTGGCATTTCTCCAGTTGACAATCAAAAGCATTGCCACAGATCAAAGTATAAGATTGCATAAAGGTACTACAAGAAGAGGTTCATTTTCGTGGGTTGATGGAATATCAATGAGAACAATTGACTCTACATATAGTACGCCTTTTCTTAGAGAACAGGGGCTTTTGAATGTAAATAAATTCGGAGTGTTCATGACAAGAAGTTTGGCAGAAAATTATCCATATTCAAAACTGTACAAGGCAGAAATGAGGGGACCTTTTACAGAATGGATTGATATCGTGGATGCAATTGAAGATGAGAGCATGCCTGCTGAATTAGGATTATATTATCTAATGGCTCAGTTAAAGAACAAGTCTGATGCCTTTAATTCTATGGCAGATGAAGCGGTTGCCTTGGCAGAAAAATATGGAGATAAATCATTTGAAGGAATTTCAAAGTTTATGAAGGATTTCTTCAATGAAACAGATTATTCGGCACGTGCTTTTGAGATAGTAATACATGGATTTATGCAAGCAATGGATGAATCACACTTGCTTGGAGACTTAGACTTGGTTCCAATGTCGCAGATGAGATCTGCAAATAAAAAGCACGGAAATATCGGGGATGTAGAGTTAAAGGATGGAAGAGTTATTGTTGAGGCGTGGGATGCCAAATATGGAAAGCCATACCTAAGAGATGAACTTGAGGAATTAAGAGATAAAATCTTAACATCACCAGGAGTAAAGGTAGCTGGTTTTATTGTAGATAGTGAAGTGGATCGTCGGAGAGATATAATAAATCGAGCAGAAGAAATATCTTTGGAAACAGGTGTTGAGATAGAACTGTTTTCGTTTGATGACTGGATAGCATATCAAACTAAGCGAATTGCAAAGTCAGAATTGGATAAAGTTGCAGCAAGGTGGTTGCTTGCAGTTGTTGAATCATTTGCTCAAAGAAGATTAGATATTGCACCTATAGATGAGCCTTGTGAAGCTTGGGTGAGTGATTTGATAAAAAAATTAAAATGAAAAGAAGGTACTAATGTGAGTAGAAATATTACAGCGGTTTCCCTTTTCTCAGGTGCTGGAGGAATGGATGTAGGGTTTGAAAATGCTGGAATTAAAGTTTTGATGGCTAATGAAATTGACAAAATGGCATCAAAAACATTTATTGAGAATCATCCGGATACGAAGATGATTGTAGATGATATAAATAATATTTTTCCAGCACTTGAAGAGTATAAGGGTGTAGATATTGTATTTGGAGGTCCACCGTGTCAAGGTTTTTCGGTCATTGGTAAAATGGATCCAGACGATATACGAAGTCAGTTAATATGGTCTTTTCTTAAAGCAGTTGAGATTATTCAGCCACGTGCGTTTGTTATGGAGAACGTGAAGGCTTTAGCAGCTATCGCAAAATGGAAAGATGTAAGAGAAGAATTTATTGCAAAGGCAAAAGAAATGGGTTATGGATGCATCCCATTTATTGTTAATGCAGCAGAATACGGAACTCCTCAAAAGAGAGAGAGAGTATTCTTTATAGGAATAAAGGGCGAAGAGGAGTATGGAGATAAATTTCTTGAATTATTATACAAGCAAAAGAGCAAGGCACCAACGATACGTGAGCTTTTCAAGGATCTGGGACCAGCAGGGACTGAAAAAAATCCAAAAACATGTAGCGCAAAAATAACGTATGCTGAAAGGCCAGTTATGAGAAAAATACCATATGATTGTTTGATGTTTAATGGTATTGGAAGACCGATAGATCCAGATGGTTATTCAAGAACTATCACGGCATCACAAGGTGGTAATATGACATTGATTGTTGATGAAGAGTTTTTGCATAATCCAAATGCAAATAATTGGATTCAGGAATATTATGAGAAATTGGTTTCTCATGAAGTGACACCAAAGTTTGCCGAAGCACCAGAGCGGTTACGAAGATTAACAATAAACGAGACTCGAAGGATCCAAACTTTTCCGGATGACTATGTTTTTTGTGGTGCAAAAACAAGTGTTTATAAGCAGATTGGAAATGCTGTTCCTTGTAATATGGCTAAGGCTGTTGCAGCAGCAGTATCCGAATATCTAAATAACTAACTAACAAACGCCCGAGGAAAAATCATGTCGTATATATAAAACAAGAGCTGGAAGCTCCAATTTAGTGCTTCCAGCTCAATCATTATCATAGAAGATTATTATTTACAGACTTTTCTTCATAGTCTCCTTTTTCTAGTGATTTTTAATAAAAAATCAAGATGATTTTTGGATATAGTAACGAATCTGTGAATAAACTGCATTTTTATGTTGCAATATAGTTACGCATAGTGTATATTACAGATATGGAACAGTTCCACAAATGATGTGGACAGTTCCGTGGCACAAAACGAGGCATCCATAGATGAAAAATTTTTTTTAATCAAATATGGAACAGTTTCACAAAAAGGAGGAATATATATGAAAGCAAAGAAGTTAGTAGCAGTTGGAATGACAGTGCTAATGCTTGGGGGATTATTTGTGGGATGCGGAAATTCTGCAGATACCTCGACAGGAGCAAACAGTGGAAAAAATGTAAAGATTACAATTTTCCAGAGTAAGATTGAGGCAAATGAAGGATACAAGAAATTAATTGCAGCATATGAAAAGGATCATCCAAATGTAGAAATTAATCTTGAAGCTGTCACCGGAAATGATTTTGGCGCATCAATGAAAGCAAAGATGCAGTCGGATCCACCAACAATCTTTTCTGTAGGTGGTTTTTCGGACATGAAAGATTACGGAGACGTTATTGAAGATGTTTCTGATCTGGATATTATGCAGCACGCATTAGAAGGAACAACGGATACTTTTACAAAAGACGGAAAAGTATATGCCATTCCGTTATACATGGAAGGTTATGGATTCGTTATTAATAAGCAGATGTTTGAGGATGCTGGAGTTTCTGTAGATTCTATGATGAATTTCGAAGGCATGAAGGCCGGTTTTGATACTTTGAAAGAGAAAATCGATAATGGTGAGATGAAGGATAAATATCCGAATCTGGAAGCTGTTATGGAATACCCGACAAAGGAGTTATGGATTGCAGGAGACCATGACGCTAATGTTGCTTTAACACATGACTTTAAGACTCCGAATGAAGCATATGCGGCAGATTCGCTTCCGGGAACCGGCTTTGAAGACTATAAGAAAATGGTTGATTTTCAGGCCAGTTATACAACAAATGCCAACAATACGGCAAATCTTAATTCTGTAGACTACACAACATCATTAGAGGGTGGACTTGCCATTGAACGTGTTGCATGTATCAAGCAGGGAAACTGGGTAGCTCCAGCAGTAGAGACAACGGATCCGGAAGTCCTTCAAAAATTGGATATGTTACCATATTCTGTTCCGGGATATTCAGATGGCAAGTATTTTGTAGGTGTATCAGGATATTGGGCAATTCATAGCAAGGCAACCGATGCGCAGAAAGCTGCTGCAAAAGACTTCATCAATTGGATGTTCACCGATTCGGAAGCACAGAAAATTGTTGTGAATGATTGTAAGTTTATTCCTCCATATGATAATTTTGATGGAATAAAAGCATCCGATCCACTTTCACAGAGAATTATGGATGCAAATAATTCCGGAAATACCATGAACGGATGGGTATACAGTGGAGCTCCAAATACATGGGGTCAGCAGGTGGCTGGTGTAGAAGTACAGAAATATCTTGCCGGAGAAGCTGATTGGGATGAGGTTACAAAGACCTGTATCGAGCAGTGGAGTGAGTTAAGAAAACAACAGAACAACTAGTAAGAGTTAAAGAGGGTTCCGGGATAGAGCTTCTATCCCGGAAATTCAAATAAGGGTAAAATCCTTTGTTTGGAAAGGACGGATAGAAGAAGTATGAGAAAAAGTAAATTACGGTTTTGGGGCTTTTTGGCACCGTCATTAATTGCATTTTGTATTGTTGTAATCATACCTACATGTATTGGATTTTTCTATTCCCTTACAAACTGGAATGGAATTGTAGGCTCGGACATTAAGTTTGTAGGTTTTCAAAATTTTATTGACATTTTTACGAGAGATGACTCATTTGTACATGCTTTTTTATTTACTGCGCTTTTTTCGGTGTGCGCAGTTGTATTGGTAAACCTTGTTGGCTTTGCTCTGGCGTTGTTAGTGACACAGAAATTTAGAGGCGCAACGCTGTTACGTGGAATTTTCTTTATGCCAAATATGATAGGCGGATTATTGCTTGGATTTACTTGGCAGTTTATTTTTATATCGATTTTTGAAGCTTTTTCAAAAAAGACAGGAATTGCGGCCTTTAGCGGATGGCTGTCGAATCCGGAAACCGGATTTATAGGATTGTTGATTTTGACTGTGTGGCAGATGTCGGGATATATGATGATCGTATATATTGCGCAGATTCAGCAGATACCGGAATCGGTTAAGGAGGCAGCAAGAATTGATGGAGCAAACTCATGGCAGCTCATGAGATATATCATCCTTCCGTTGATGATGCCTGCGTTTACAATCGGATTATTCTTATCTATTTCGAGTTCATTTAAAATGTTTGATCAAAATTTAGCTTTGACACAAGGTGGACCATACAAATCAACAGAAATGATTGCGTTAAACATTTACAATTCTGCCTTTGGAGCAAATGAATTTGGTTTTGCACAGGCAAAGGCAATCGTTTTTCTGATTATTGTGGCAGGAATCGGAGTTACGCAGTTGGTTATAACAAAGCGCAAGGAGGTTGAAATGTAATGAAGAAAAAAATCGCTTATGGAGTAACAGGACTTATTCTTGGATGCATTTTTTTGTTTCCGATTTATATTTTGATTATGAATTCGTTCAAGACGACCAAGGGGATTTTTACAGATGTGTTGGGATTTCCGGCGAAAGGAACATTCACACTTGAAAACTATAAGAATGCGTTTCAAGAACTGGATTACATAAGATCTTTTATGAATTCGCTGCTTATCACGGTAGTGACAGCGGTTCTGGTGCTGTTGATATCGGCTATGGCGGCCTGGGTACTTGTACGTTATAAAACCAAAGCAAGTAAGATTATTTTTTTGATATTTGCAGGTTCTATGTTGATTCCATTTCAGTGTGTCATGCTTCCATTGGTTGGATTTGCAAGCAAAATCGGTTTGCTGTCTCGTGGTGGCTTGATCTTTATGTATATGGGCTTTCAAACAAGTATGGCAATCATAATGTTTCATGGGTTCATAAAAAATATTCCGGAGGAATTGGAGGAAGCCGCTACAATTGACGGGTGTGGTTCAATACGTCTGTTTATTTCAATCGTGCTTCCTTTGATGAGAACGATTATAGTCACGGTTGCAGTTATTAATGTTATGGGAACATGGAATGACTTCTTATTACCATCGCTGATTATTAATAAACAGGGCTTACAGACGTTGCCTTTAAAAACATATCTGTTCTTTGGACAATTTGCAAAACGTTGGGATTTGGCTTCTGCCGGATTGGTTATGTGCATGGCTCCTATTATTATCTTTTATTTGTTTAGTCAAAAATACATTGTAAAAGGTATTACAGAAGGGGCAATAAAGTAAGGTGAGGAATTTGTGAATGAAAAACAATTGGTGGAAAGAGTCCGTAGTGTATCAGATTTATCCGCAAAGTTTTATGGATAGCAACGGAGATGGAATCGGAGATTTTAACGGAATTATCCAGAAGCTTGATTATCTCCAAAATCTAGGCGTAGATGTATTATGGATATGCCCGATGTACGCTTCTCCACTTGTGGATAATGGATATGATATATCGGATTATTACAAGGTAAATCCAATCTTTGGAACAAACGAGGATATGGAGCATTTAATAGAGGAGGCTCAAAAAAGAAAGATTAAAATCATATTGGATCTGGTGGTCAATCATTGCTCGGATCAGCATGAATGGTTCCAGAAGGCAATGAAGGATCCTAATTGTGAGGAAGCGTCTTATTTTTACTTCCGAACAACGGAGAATGATAAAGAACCGAATAACTGGCGATCCAATTTTGGCGGATCCGTATGGTCGAGATTACCAGATGGCAGATGGTATTATCATACGTTTGCGAAGGAACAGCCGGATCTGAACTGGGAATGCAAAGAGCTGCGTCAAAAAATTTATGAGATGATAAACTGGTGGTTGGAAAAAGGAATCGCCGGTTTTCGTATCGATGCAATTACCTTTATCAAAAAAGACTTAAGTTTTGCCAGTCGTCCTACGAATGATGGGGAACTATATCCGGTTGAAAAACTTACGGATTATAAGGGAATCGGAACATTCCTTGATGAGATGAAAGAGCAGTGCTTTGATAAATATAACTGTATGACAGTGGCCGAAGCACCGGGGGTTGACGATGCTGCTTTTGAACGGTATGCCGGAAAGAATGGTTACTTTTCCATGATTTTCGATTTTGGATGGGAAAATATGGAAGGGGAAAATGATAAATCAAGCATTCATGCGGTAGAACGGTGGAAGAAAAAAATGTTTACACATGTAGCGCATAATAGCGGAATCGGTTGGAGTGCTATCTTTTTAGAAAATCATGATCAGTCCAGATGCCTGAACAAATTTTTGGAAAGAGAAAATATTAGTTTCTATAGTGCATCGGCACTGGCGAGTATCTATTTCTTTTTATATGGAACGCCTTTTATATATCAGGGACAGGAAATTGGCATGACCAATGTTAAGTGGAAGAATATTAATGATATGGATGATATAAGGGCGAAAAGAACCTATGAGGAAGCGGTCGGACAGGGCAAGGATCCGGAGGAAGTACTTGCATATTTTTCAGAGTTAGGAAGAGATAATGCAAGAACGCCGATGCAGTGGGATGACTCGGAAAATGGAGGATTCACGTGTGGAAAGCCATGGATTAAATGCAATGATAATTATAGAACAATCAATGTACAGAGTGAGGTGAATGATCCGGATTCATTGTACAATTATTATAAGCGTTTGATTCAGTGTTACCATGACCATGCAGATATTGTGAGACAGGCGGAGTTTCGCCCGATGTACGAAGAATATCCGGGATTATTTGCATATGAAAGAGAAGTAAACGGCAAAGGTTTATTGGTGATCGTGAATTTTACAAATGAAAAGCTGATGTTTCAAAAAATTGATCAAAAATGTGTATTGTGCAATTATCATGAAACGGAGTCCGAATGGTTGCAACCATATGAGGCGAGAATATACAGCAAATAAAAAAATTCTATGTGTAAAAGAAAACATTTTGGCGTTAAATGAAATTGGACTGTCAGTCGATTAAACTTTTTATAAATACAGACCTCTCAGATACTGAAAAGTGTAATGGGAGGTCTTGTTTTTATTGTTTAAAATTCATTTTAGGTAGCCATACAGCAGCGAAATTGCCTGTTGCATTACATGAATGCTTGTGCTACAACACAGCTACGTAAGAAAAGTGAATAGAAATCTTCAAGGCAGGGTCAGATTCCCTACTGGTGGTATAGCCCACGAGCCGTTAGGCATGATTCGGTGAGATTCCGATAAGGAGAACCTCTTCGCAGAGATTCTCCTTGATTTTAAACGGTAGGTTTTGTAGGTCTTACTGTAAGCTGTAAACCGAGATGCTGAAAAATATTAA
>OFMT01000968.1_pt1 | contig 22919 bp, 24 predicted proteins | sample 1541891 | NCBI WGS metagenome assembly OFMT01 (sample SAMN04209230, study PRJEB22552) | human gut metagenome | biome: gut; material: feces | host: Homo sapiens | place: USA: Oklahoma | reverse complement strand
AGGACAGAATCCGGGCAATTAACCGTATGCACAGGGAAATGAAGATTTATTTCCCCGAATACAAGGACGCATTTGGAAAATAGACGGAGCATTTAGTTTAGAACTGCTTAAGGAGGCACCATTTCCGGATGAACTGGCTGCCCTTGGAACAGAGGGAATGAAACAGATATGGCATGAGGCGAAGCTTCGTGGACGAGGCTATGCAAATGCATCATCTATTCTGGAATACGCAAGGAAAAGCGTAGGGATCAAGGATGGAGCGGATGCCGGCAGACAGGCTGTTAAGTGGTTCGTCAGCCGGATTATTGAGCTTGATGAGCAGCTTTCAGATATAGAAAACCAGTTAAAACAAAGATGCAATGAGATTCCATATGCAAAGAACATTCTGACAATATCAGGAATCGGTGAAAACATCCTGTCTGGGATACTTGCAGAGATGGGGGACATATCAAGATTTGACAATGTAAAGGAAATCCAGAAGTTAAGCGGATTAGGATTGGTAGCCTGCAGTTCGGGCAAGCATACCGGAGAGACCAAAATCAGGCACAGAGGACGCAAACGACTCAGATATTGGTTATTCCAGGCGGCAAAGTCGGCAGTGGCACATTCGGAAGAATTTAAGGAACTTCATGTTTACTATACGACAAGGAAGCAAAATCCGCTAAAGAAGATGCAGTCGCTCATAGTGATTGCCTGCAAGATACTGAGGGTGATTTTTACAATCCTGACAAAAGGGACAACATATGATCCGAAGAAACTGTTGGGAGACATTGTAAGACCAGATCAGTCAATACCACAGGCAGCATAAGTACTACTTAAGACAGCATTACAAATCCAGGCCCTTGCCGGGATTCAGAGTTTATCTGGATTCGGGCAGGGTTCTGGAAAAGAAACCCGTAAACCAGATGGAGTGTGGAGTGCACTACATCAGCACCAAGACCAACTGATAAAGCAGGGGAGGCGTCCACTGAAAAGAGTCCCTGCAGCAAAGGAAGGTCAGTAACAATCAAAACAAACAAGAGCTGTAGCTGGCAGTAGTTCTCTCCGTAGGGCATAACCCTGTTTGAAAGCTTAGCCGGCACTCAGTGTATGAGCAGATGGGACGAAGGAAGTTGGTGCACGATGCCATTAGACACGGAAGGTTCATCATCATAGTAGAACAGAGGAATTATAGCCTTTATAAAGCAATGGATGCTTTATTTGGTGTACCTGTTTTCAGCTATTCAGTACTTGATACAATGAATGTTCATGCACTTTAGCACTTGTTATGAGGTAACTGTTTAAAGAAAAAGTCCAAAAATCAATGATTTGGGGCTTGAAATTATAGGAAGGAGATTGCATGACTATCATCATGATGCTATAATAAATTTATGATTGATAGTACAGTATGCAGTAATATTAAAATGATAAATATTTTAGAGTACAAGTGGGATAAATCAATGCATGAACGGTTTGGTCAAGCAGTTCTGGGAGAGGAGATATCTGAATACAAAAATTATGATTTTAATACACAGATGCTTGAATTCCGTTTAGTTAATTCCATAACAGTCTTAGAGAAAAAGAATTTTGCTGTATTTCAATGTGTTAAAGATTCTGATATTTTTCACTCATTGCAGCTACTCGCAAATTCTACGCTTGGGCGATTGTTGTTTGCTGAGTTAACTGAGCAAATTGGTTGTTTACGAAAAACAAAAGATATAGATGGTCTTAAGAAATTACTCTCAAATGTTTTACATACTTGTAATGGTATGTTCAATGGAAAGGCATACGATTCATTATCCAATAAAGATTTATTAAAAGATATTGTGATAAAAGAATCAGATTTACTTATTGATGTGTTTAAAGATTTTTTAACTTTACTATCGTATTTGGAAGATGCTGTTCTTGATGTATGTTTTCCAATGTGGGAGGCAAATCTTTTTAAAGCAAAGCCTGGTATTACAGATTTTGGTTTAAATTTTATGGTGAGTCTTTTTCGTAATACAACGGATGCACTTAATCATTATCATGTAATTAGTGCCAGCGTTGTAAGCCCACTGCGTCCAATATTATTTCAGGAACGTAAATATGGTTATTTATACTGTCCAAGAAAAGAACAGATTATTGGTATGGCACCATCTGATCTGTCTACAATAGCATTTGCTGGGCCATCATTTTCTTGCAGTGAAATAAAGATTGATCCATTGTTTAATTTAATCTCAGCACTAACCGGTGATATAAAATTGAACAGCGGTGTGCATTTACAGGGTAACTTCTCTGACTTTTGTAAAATTTATGATTTTAATGATTTTCAGAGAATGACATATGATTATAATGAGGTCATTTTAAGAGCTGATACGGAGCCAATAGCTTTATTTACAACTAAAGACAATTTATCAGCTTGCTTGAATGATCTTAATGCATTGTGTACTGTTGCTAAGTTACCTCTTGTTATTTGGGGTGCAAATAAGGCTTACACTATTTCAGTAAAGTATTTGCCTAAATTTTTTGATTTTATGAGATTTCTAGGTTCAAGTAATAGAAGATAACTTAATGGATCAGGGTCATATTATAAATTCGAAGATTTAATATATTGGAAAATCAAGAAATTATTTGAAGGAGATAGCGTATGTTGTATATAACATTTAAAGAAAGCGAATCAGTTATTACGAATGTTGATATGTTTTTCGACAATAATTATGAACCTGAATGGCTGCTAGATCCATTTGTAAAGAAAATCATACATGATATTGATAAATCAGATGTTTTATCCGAAAATGTAATAAGTAGTCCTGTTTTTGGAAGTATCCCGCCTCGTATGCTGTCAGGTGGTACTAAGGCTTTAATATTGATGCTGAAGGAAAATAAAGTAATTTGGGCAACTGCGTGCGGCGATAATTGTGCAAAGTGGATTATTGAAATAAGTAAGTTAAGGGATATCACAATCTGCTTGGAACATGCCATGAAATTCTCTAATGATTTTGATGCAGTATGCCTTGACACTAATGAGGAAATTCACACATTAGATGATTATAAAAAGAATGTTTTACATGGAATCTGGGGTGCATGAATTATGATAAATGTTCACATTCGAAACAAATTTGTAGATTATAAATTTAATCTTTGGCAAAAATATAATCTATTAACTGGTGACAGCGGCGAAGGTAAAACCACTTTGTATAAAATGATAGCTTCTTATGATGAGAATAAACAAAATATACAATGTCTTGGGTACAAAAAGCTTGGTACTGATCTAACACTACTAAGAACACTGGCTGATATCGCAATGGAAGATGATGATAAGGTAAAGGAAGACTTAATTCACAGACTTGATGGCTTTTTAATAGTATTGGACGAGAATAGTAGTCTTCTTAAAAGAAGATCAGCACCAAGTTTATTAGAACGATTTAATTGTTATTTTTTAGTTATTTGTAGAAAAGTCGCTTTAGGTTTTAAGTCAGTTTCAGCAGACTGTGTATTTGAATTATCATCCTCTGGAAAATTTCATACTTTCAAACCACATTATAAACTTTCAGCTGACGTTTTCTTATGTCATAATATTATTTGTGAAGATTCAAAGAGTGGTATGCAGTTTATGCAAAGTATTTTTGATAGATTAAAAATATCTTACGCTCAAAGTTCAAATAATGATAGGGAGGGTGGTAAAGCCAAATTTGTATCATTTTTGAAAAATTATACGAATTGCAATGTCTGCATAGTCTTTGATAGAGCTGGCATTGGTTATGATCTGGAAGGTATACTTATGCAAATAGAAAGGCAAAGGTTACACGCTTGCTTTATTGATTGGGATAGTTTCGAAACATATATCTTAGAATCTCCTGCATTCAGACAAACTGTTCCAGAGCCTGAATGCAATTATGAAAGTAAAGAAAAGCTTGCAACTAAGTTACTTAGTGATTTAATTCACTACGGTAAAGATAAATTACCAGCATGCCTGTCTATGGGAAGACAAGAATGCTATCGTAAAATTGATGGATCTGGATCATATTACAAATTCGAAGATTTAATATATTGGAAAATCAAGAAATTATTTGATTTGTATGAAGCATCGAATAAATTTCATACTTCGGATTTGCCAGACAAAATGAATATCTGATTGAAAACCCTTTTAGGTATTTAAATTCACCAAAACAGATAAATTTGTGATTTCAGTGCAATACAGTAAAATCACAAAAAATCAGCAAATTTTTGTGTCATTTCAAGACGCTCAGAACCAGAGCTGAGACTTGATAGCACTATATAAATGTGTAATAAAAATTAAGGTGTAAAATCAAACACAAGGAGGATTTTATTATGAAAAAGAATTTATTAACAAAGGTAATGACATTAGCTTTAGCTGCAACAATGGCTTTAACACCAGTGACAGCTTCCGCAGCTGAGAAGACTGTTGTAACAAGAGACCAGTTCGATGCATACTGGGACGATGCAGTAATCGATGAGGATAATGCTGATTACGCAAAATACTACAACTCAGTAGCTTCTATGAACAGTTGCTATCAGCCAAACGGCTATAAGATTTACACAGCTTTAGATAACAAAACTGTCACTTTCAAGAAGACCGGTAATTACGCTGTAATCGTTGGTGGTAAGACAGCAAAGAAAGATCAGGGTTCTTTCAAGTTTGTAGCACCTAAGACAGGCACTTACAAGTTCACATTTAGCACAAAGAACAATGTCGCTGGTGGTCAGATTTTCTTGGATCAGCATTATGTCGGTAAAGATTATTTGATGTCTTTCAAGGTAAATTACAAAGCTGGTTCAAGAAAAATTAAGAAAGATGTTTCTGTTATGGTTACAGATGATCCAAAGTACCCTGCTTATGCAACTCTTGGAAAAGGATTGTCTCGGTATGAGGATTCTTATACATCTACAATGACTAAGGTTTCTGGTTCCATCAAGTTAAAGAAGGGTCAGGCTGTGATGTTTACTGGTAGAGATAGCGGCGCTGGTTATGACGAAAGTGATGATGCAGCATACAACTTCACCGGCTTTGATGTCTCAATTACAAAGACAAAATAAATTTCAATGCCCAGTAGTGTAACAGCTACTGGGTGTTTTCATGAATGAGATTTTAGCGGAAAATAAAAAGCCTGTGTCAGAATTAACATCGCCTCAGCGGTAATTCAGATACAGGTCTTTTGACATTGTATTATTTTCATTTCATTTTCTCATTATAATTTATTAACCGCGACTTTAGGTGCGCTGTAGTACCTGTAATTAGTTTGGATTAATCATCATTTTCGGATTGATGTATCCAATCATCAGCTATGAGTTCGGCTTCTTCTTCTTCCGAGAAACCATCTTCTTCTAGACTGATTACGAATGAATCTCTATCCATGAGCTTACCTCCTTTCCTATCTATACTTGAAGTGTAGCAGGAGAGGAGGCAATTGTAAATACCATTTTGTGTGTCTACTTGACTCAGCTGATCCAGTCAGCAAATAATCTTTAGTGTAGTCCTTAGACTGCAGCTTTAAAAATGAGTTTCTTATATTTTCTCAAGTCTAGGTAATAGCGGTGTAACAGTCGCTATTACCTTTTGACAGGAATTGTCTGTCTATTTTTAGCTTATCATAATTTTCTAAATAATACAATGATAAAGGAGATTTAAGTATGATTAAACTTGATGAGAGTGATTACATCGTTCACAAAATTATGCAGGAAATTCCTACAGAGTTCAAGACATTTATGCAGAGTGTGCTTAGGAATGGTATTTCCAGACAGCAATTCAAAATGTTGAAAGTTGCCATTGATTCTGGAAAGTCACAGGAGATCTTGAATCAGATCTGTGCTTGTGATCTGACAACTGAAAGTGGTCACAGTAAGGCAGCTTCTTTAGCTGGTGTACAGATTATTGCAACTTGTGTTGCGTAATTTTGTACATGATTCAAACGTCTATGGTGTCACAGCCATAGACGTTTTTCGCTACAGCGTCTGCAGTAAACTGTAGTTTATCAATTACTTCTTCATAAAACTTTTTTCTTCTTCTTGCAGACGGGATTTTATAGATGGAATTTTATGAAGAAGTTGAGCATTGATAGTTATGTCTATTGGTACTCTATGAGTCAATACCACATTTGTGTGTCTTCTTGACTCAGCTGATCTAGTTAGTTTATTGCAGGGTCAAATCTGCAATTAGCTCTGGAACATTCAATAAAATTGAGTGTTCCTCCTTATCATTAGTATTGTGCTGTTATCAATAGATAACACAAAACAACCCACTGTGGGGTCAAATCCACAGTGGGTTTTCGGGGCAGAAAATTAAAGATTATCTAATTGCTTACGCGTTTCTGGCGACTTTAACATAGCTTTACACAATGGTATAGTAGTTAAAGATACCATCCAGCAGTTGGTTGCTGGAGCTCCAGCTATGCGCATTGTAAACCAGATAATCTCCCCAATTAGAAGCCATACTAACCCAAAGGTTATGTAAGTAATTGTTTTCTTGAATATTGTTGGTTGTCTGTTTGATAGAAAATTAATTATGTGTTTCACTATTTTCTGCCCCCTTCAATTTTCTTTGTTGACATGATAATAGCATGCCACATAACTTATGTCAACTAACGTTGCATTAACATTATCTTATTCAAACATTAACATTATCTTATCAAAACATTAATTTAGTAATCAGTATTAAAGATACAACAAAAGGGAGCGCTCAGGCTCCCTTACTTTATCAGCGCCCCAGTACATTCCATCGACGCAAACAATCGGAACAGAGGAGCGACCTTTAGCTCATGAAAGCGTATTGGAGCTGTGATAAGAAATGGTGACTGCTTACCTGTAAAGGTACACTGACGTCCATGCTTCTTTGCAGAGGGTTTAGAGATCAGAGTTTACTGAATGACACTCAAAGCTATTTTAGCCAAAAATGCTGTTAACTATTGCGAGTGCTAAACCCAGGCACTGATAAAAAACTGCCTCGAGCATTGTTGTGATCATAGAATCACTCCTTTCTCAAGACTTTATGTAAAATATTTTACACTGGTAGTGTATCACCAATGCTTCAGAAAGTCAATTGTTGTATCTTTAATACTGATTATTATCAATAAAAGGACCATCGTTAAGAACGATGGTCCTTTTTGTGTTCAGTAGAGGGCTGCTCTTGCCTAGCTGGTTAGCTATGATGTGCAATGTGCTGCAGTAAATAGGTTTTACTACATTATCTTATTAGATATTATCTAATAAGATAAGCATGAGGGCAATAATTATGCCTTCTAAGCTTACTTGTAATAAGTGTACAAGCTCTTTTTAAGTAAATAGCCAAAGTTGTTTTTACGCAACAACGGCATAACAATTACCTTAGCAGCATTTTGTACTATTATTACTTGAGATGGTAGCTTAAGATTAATTTGCTTGTACACTTATTATACATCTAAGCATTGAGTTGCTGTTTTGCTTGTTTTCTGCTACATTATAATAAAAAGGCTATTTATAACATGTGAGGTAATATGCGTATGGTAAATAAAGATCGACTTATGTCACTGATGAAAAAATACAATGTAAAACATGCAATTCATTCTAACGATTTTGATCCAAATGCAAAAAAGGCTAACGGTACACTGATTTTCGAGTGCAACAAAAACGATAACTTGTGCTCAGAGGCTTTTGCCATATATTCAGATCCAATAGAAGATCTTGATGCTAATGAAACGCAGGATTTATTTATTGGTGCAGTGAGTGATAGCTGCTTGTTTTCTGATTTCAGAAAGGAGTGCCCAAAAGACATTTATGCCAATTTATAAACGGTTAACGCGTTCTGACATGTCAGAGTATTTGAAGTTCCTGCAGAAAGCTTTCGAAGAATTGCGTCAGTATAAGCTATGTACAAGTTTGTTTTATTGCATACTATGCTTGTATGAATACTGCCAGTGCTACGCTTATTTCATGCTTAATCCAGCAACAGTATTGGTCATTTGAGCAAGGAACTTCTGGAGATGACTAGAATTAAATATTTATTGCAGGATGAGTCATTTTATTTAATACTTGAGACATGTGGTATTCCTCATGAGATAATAGTGGTACTTCAGGGGTATTATTCGTCAGAAATGTCATCTGAACAAGTACCACAGCCTCTTGTATTTTAATGATAAACGCATCAAGTTCAAAAGGGCTATCGTATAAAAACGGTAGTCCTTTTTTGCGTCCAGGTATAACGCTTGGATTTTTGCTTTTTTTTTTGATCAGTTTCAATTCTTTTTACTATTGAACTGACTTGCAATAGATAATCGTTTTTGTTACACTGTATTCATTGAACAAGTCTTAAAATAGCATTTAGACGGGGGCATCTTATGGCAATAAAAAATAAATCCATTGTTAATATTATTAAACGAAATAACCCTTACTTTGAGGACTATATCACACGAAGTGTTTATCATTCGAACGCTATTGAAGGTAATACTTTGTCATATTATGAGACTTATCAGATAATTTTTAACTGTGCTTCTGATGAGAGTATTTCAAATGTAAAGCCACGTGATTTATATGAAGCTATTAATTTAAAGTATGCAATGGATTTTATTCTACAGAATTTAAAAGAACCAATAACGCCAGATTTTATAATTAAAATTGGAACATTTATCAATAAGAACATAAATGAAATTGATTCTTTTCGAAAAGGTCCAGTGGCTATTATGGGTGCAGAGCATTTACCACCAAATGCTGCAGACGTTCCACGTTTGATAAATGAATTATTATATACTTCTTTTAATGGTACAGATTTTTTACTAGATCTGGCTGAGTTTCATATCCGTTATGAAAGAATTCACCCATTTGGTGATGGTAATGGCAGGTCTGGTAGGGTTCTTTTAAATAAACTAGCATTGGCAAATGACTATCCACCATTTGTTATTGTAAAAGATGTAAGATCAGAGTATATGAATACTCTTGCTGATTGTAATGCTAAAGCTTTAAAAAAGCTTATTACTACAATGATGCTAAATGAAATGGAACGTATGCATACCTTTGGAATTGATACTACCAGATTTAGTTTACAATCAAATTTGAATAACCCTCTTCATATCAATATTTGATTAAAAGCGCATAGACAGTTAATGAGAGTTAAAATAAAAAATGAATAATTTTCCTGATCAGTTTAGAAGATACAACTTTTAATTGTTCAATTACTTGAAATAAAAATCCGTGACGGTATACCTTTAGTTTAAGTATACACTATCACGGATTTTTATTATATACATGTTGCTATACAAACAAATCTAGTATAGCAACAACATAATGAGCTGCTACAGCTATTGCTATGCTTGTTACTACAGTAGCTGTAGCTACTGCTAGCTCATTTATTACTTTCTTCATAAAAATTCCTCCTTCTTTGCAGACAGAATTTTACAATATTCCATTGCAAGTCTTGCAAAAACTCCACTGGGCTTTTGCACCCAACAGAGTTAACCTAAAATCATCATACTATTATAGTATGATGCTCCTTATCTCTAACGAGGCACATGTATTTCTACAGCTTTGGAGCAAAAATGTTTCCATAATCTTCTCTTATTTTGTCAAGTATAGCTTCTACAAGGTGTCTTTAATGCTATGCCAGTTGATGAATACCAACCTTATTTTCAATTTGAGTATAACACGTCAGCAAGAAAATGCAATAACTTTTATAGTTTTTTCTCACTTTATACTTAATAATTTGGAATATTTGTTGAAGTTTTTCTTACATTATCAGGTTATAACGATTTTCCAGAGACCTTCTTTAATTTGGGCTTTTAAAGTATAACAGCTTTGATGGTCATTTCACCAGCTTCAATTTAGCTGGTTTAGTAAATCAAACTTGAGATTTCAAAAAGAGGAGGATTCCTGTATGATTTTTAAACCAAAAGTTAAACAAAAATTGAAAAAGTTTTTTGTAAGGGCACCAATTATTATAGCATTGACTTTAGCGTGTCTAACCAGCGTTCCCACACAGACAAATGCAGCTGACAGCAAGACAACTTTATGGGGAAAAATGCCATATTTTGTCAAAATTGGTGATTACGATATTATCGAGACTACAGGTGGAAACCTTAATAAGATGTTCGATATTAAGGCCAATAATAAGTCTGAGTTGAATCCTGATCGCCAGTATATTGCTTATTACAAGATTGATAAGAAGAAAACCGGTACAATTGGTTGGCATACAGAGTATGAATATTGGCACACCAAGCCATGGAATTCAAACCAAAATTATAATGGTAAACCTATTCCAAATGTACCAACGTCGAATGCGGCTGCAAAGCAAAGATCTGATTATATTTTTGGTTATCAGGTAAATACATCAAAAACCACAAAGGCTGTGTCTAACACTGGTAAGAAGACCTTTTATCATTATAAAACAAATGTTAATGATAAAAGCAAAACTTCTGTTGGTTCCGGAAAGATTGGTACGCTTCATTACTTTTGTATTGATGAGGATACAGTAACTGGACAAAGGTTTGCCAAAGTAATGTCCGAGCATCCAGAGCGTGATTATGTTGAGTTTTATATTAGCCCGGTTATTCAGCGTAGCGATGGTCATTATTATTATGACTGCAAATCCTGGTTTAGTTATGGATGGTCTGACAGAAACTACAATAATTATTATGTTCATTACAACCAGTTAGTCCGCTTTAAGCTACCTCAGGTAAAAGTTAATTCAACATGCTACAATATCGGAAAACAGAAAACCGGGAAGAGTGACATAAAGTATCAAGGTGGTAGACTAGCACTTAAAGAAAAAACTCATAGTAAGAAAGGTGCTAGGCAGATCAAAACTGCAGATTATATCTGGGGGCCACAGAGCGAGATACTTACTGATAGCAAAGGCAAAAAGTATCAAACAACTGAGCATCGCCCATTTAGTGAGAAGTCGTACACAATAAAGAATCCTGCCAGCCAGAAGAATGGAAAGTTTTTAGTAAAGACTAACAAGAAGACAGGAAAGAAACAAAAGTTTATGTGTGTAGGTTTCCGAGTTACTAAAGTCCTTGATAAAGCTAGTGGCGGTGATACCATCGTTTTAGCTTCTTCAATGATTGAATTAACTAAAGGTGCTTCCGGTGATTATGTTCCTTATTTTGTTTCCGATAAGGACAAAGAAACTACGCAAACTGATAAAGTAGATGGTGAAGATATTTCAGCGCCGCCATCAAAAATCTATGATCAGAAAGTTACTGTTAAACGATTTAATAAGTATAAATCTACAAAGAATGGAGCATGCACTCCAGTAACAACTTTTAAGACAGGTGAAGTTATTACCGTTGCCAAATGGAATCGAGAAATAAATCAAGCTATTAACTGGTGTAATAGCACGAACTGGGGTATTCGTAATGAAGACAAGGATACAACATCTAAGATTAACGTTGACTGGTTTTATGCTGCTATTGGTGATTCATCATTCCATACGGTAAAACTTGAAACTTACTACACGACAGAATCCTTTAACAAAGAAACAAAAGAGTATCCGTCTGTTGATGATAGTAAGGATCTGGAATACAAACATTCTGAAAAAACTGATAAATCAGTATATAAAGGTACTGAAGTTTTAGCAGGAGACGTTCAGGATGGTGCACCTTGGGTTAGCTATTCTGTTAAGACAGATACTAATGGTGCTTATGTCAAGAAAGATGGTACAGTCGTGCCAGAATCGTCTGATAAAGAGGAGTCCACTGCAGAAATAGACAGTCATGCCAAGTCACGATTTGAAGATCGAAAACCTGTAAAGCAGATTTCTAAGTCAGATTTAACAGAGATCAAAGACAAAAATACTGGCATGTCAACGGCTTCAATTCCATACGTTATTAAGACTTCTAGTAAGCAGTCTTTAAAGGAATCATGTGAGAATTACTTGTATCGTATTGTTGTCACGACAAATAATGACAGTGAGTGGACACAGTTTACAGCCGCCGATATTTGGGGATCTCATACACCAGCAAATGGTGTAATTCACAAAAGTAAGAGTACAAACCGCAGTTATGTTACGTATGCTCCGTATATGCGCAATTATGTTTACACCAAGTATGGAACTCCGGGACAGATTAAGGCAAGGACGTCTGACTGGCAGAAAGATGCTTATAACATGACGCATTTCATTATCCCGGAAGTGCGTAGTGATGTGGTTATCAAGGCATATTATACGACAACTGTTCCTGTCCGCATTTACACGTATGTAAAGGATAATGGTGACTGGCAGCTGGATGAGTCTACTATTGAAAAGCATTGGATTAGTCCAGGTGTTACTTATCATGGTACTTATGATAGTTCAAAGTATGTTGCTGCTATTATGGCTTGTACAGGACGTAAGGCAAACTGTTTGCCTTACACAACCGAGGATATTAAAAAGACCTCATTTAAGTCGGTATCATCAGCTGAAAAGTTTTATTCTGACAGGACAAACCTCGCCGCGGAAGAGGGTACTTATTCAGTTAAGATAAAGGCGCAGCCTGTGATTATCTGTATCTTTATTGATAATTCAGATGGGAAGTATTTCACACAGGTTCAGTATGTGCACACACAGGATGGCAAGTACCATTTAGTGAAGAGCTGGCGACAGCCTATTCGTACTTTGACAAGCGAGACTGTCAGTGAGTATTTAAATGATACCTGTCATCCTACAAAGTATGGTTGTTATCATACTGGGCATGACTATACACATTACAGTTCAACCACACGAGCATTTGTAAGTTTTCCACATTATGTGAGTTGGGATGAAGGACCGAACTATGCCACTGGTTTGTATGGTAGCTTGTACAAAGACTATTTAGTCACATATGAATATAATCAAAAACCTCAGATCGCTAAGACACGTACTACAGTGCCTGGATCTTCAAGTGGATCTAATAACTCAGAGATCTATTTAACGAAAACAGGCGATATGGTTTATAAGCAGACTGGAAGCGAAGCTCAGGCTGATAATGCAGATAGAACTCCTGGAGGAAATAACTCTTTAGTTGTTTACTGTATGTACGATGATATTTTTAACAATTGGCATAATGAACAGTACAACCCTACAAAAGATAAAAGTTCTGATGATCCATTAACAGAAACAGAAGTTTCTATTTATTGGAACTGGTTATTGCCAAATGGTTTTGTCTGGGAGCATCAGGATATTGAATCGAAAGACAGTGTTGATGAGACACAGTATGCGGATAAATATACAAATCCTTATATAGCCAGCGTTTTTGGTACAAAAGGAAGCGCAGCTTTCGATGCACAATCTGGAATACCTACGACTGATAAAGTCAGGACAGTTTCACAAATACCTAGGTATTTGACAAAGGGCTACTGGAATAAAGAAATGCTTGATTATGCTTATCGTGTTTATGCTGTGTATGTAAGTCAGCATAAGTCAAGCCAGAAGATTGTAGAGAGTAATGACCCATCTTGTTGGCCACCTGGAAAAGGTTACCATGATTTCACTGATTTAGGTACATACTCTTATGGTACATCAACGACTGTTGAGTGTGATTTTGATTATTATACATCTGAAGTTGTACAGCAGTCACACAATTTAATTGTTGAACGGCATAGTGTTTATTACACGCTTGGTGATGCTGAAGTTTGGGATCCTGTTAAAGTAACCTTGAAGAATGATGTATTTACTGCAGAAGGTTCAAATGATATTTGTAAAAACCATTTGATTACTCTATTTCCAAATGGAGTAGATGGTTCTTTCCAAAGTAATGCTAGATTCTTCAAAACAGGAGATGGTGCTTATCGTATGCCAGACTTAGCTGTTAAGCGGCAGTATGTCAACTACGGAACTTACAACGACTGGGAAGATAGCGGATCTCCAGATCAAGATTTAGATAATTTTCAAACGGACGCAGAGTCAATCATTGGTAAGTTTAAAGTAAAAAATGATACTGTGTCATTTTACAATGGGTGTGGGGAAACATTTGTTTTATCGGATGGTTCAATGGATCTACAAGAGATGGTTGATATTCCGACATTTCCGCCGGAAGCTGAGCAGACTGTCGCAGGATTATTTGATTCAGCGAACACAACACCAAATGGTATTACAGTTGAACCATACACAAATAATGGTCATCATGAGACCTGTACAATTGCTTATTATAAGCAGATACAGGTAATTCCTACGAATAAGTATTACACGCAGGAGATGATCAAGACTAAGATTGCAGATGATGGCGATGATGACGTTGAGGTTTACACACCTACAGTCAATCGAAGTCAAATAAATCTGGATTACAATAATAAGGGTACTAATAGTACAGGTGATCCACTGTATCCTATTTATGATTGGGATCAGGCAGTTAATCATTCACAAGAGCAGAGTCTGCATAATATTCAGCTAGATCGAGAGTACACAATGACAATTAGTGTAGAAGATGATGCTTCTGATATGGATGGTTATGGTTATCAGAACTATGTGCGCTATTTAGCTCTTGATAAGTATGGCATGCCATACACACAGGTGAAATTCCCGTTTCCAGTACAAATGGTTGTAAAGACAGTACAGGATGGAAATATGCATACTGATGACCGGTATTACTATGCTAATACCTGGATTCGTCTTGAGATGATTGATGATAATGGTAATATTAAGGGCACTATTAATCAAACATTTTTCGTACCATCTTGGGCAACTGAGATGGAGAGAGCAACAATTCGCTTCAGATCTATTGCACTTAATGCGGATAAAAATCCTGATTCCACTAGAACTAAAGCTGATCGACCTAATAACCAGCCAGGTTTTAATGGAAATGATACAGGACGTATTTTCGAGAACGAGTACACAAATGATGCACTTGTTGATGACAAACTCACAGACAGTGATAAGGGACGTTACAATGCTCAGAATGAGCGTGATTATGTTGCTTGGATGGAAGAGATGGACACAGTAACTGGTCGAATTTCTAGTTTTCAGATTACTGATGTTACGGATTATCCAGCTTGGCAGCCGGTATTTAGAAAGTATGATAAAGATTCGAAGAAATACTTGTCTACACTGACTGGAAACGCTTACCATTCCGGTGTCTCCAATGAGTTTGGATTTTTAGGACCTTGGGGTTCATTGTATACTGCACCTGTGTTTGGATCAAGTAATCCTGCAGGAAAGAGTGTTGGTACGCTTGGCTTAGGTTACAAAATTCGTTACAAGATGACAACTGTTGGACCTTACTACAATTTGACAGATAAAGTATCTTTTAAACCTACTTTTTACTTTGTAAATGATAAGGGTGAGTATTTGCAACAGGATGGTTCATTTAGCTCAAATATCAATACTCGTGCTCAAGTTAATGTGTACTACAGCGAGACTGTTAATAACACCAGACAAACACTTATTAAAGTTGGCAGTAAACAGGATAAGTTAAATGCAAAATCTCTGTGCCTTGCTGATGATGAGTGGGATGTAAGCAAGAGTCTTCGTGACTTTACGAATGATACATTGCATACGTCTAATGTTGGGAAAAAGCAGAAACAATACACTTTTGAGGAAACAAATCTTACTTCAGCAATGCGTATAATCAATGGTAATACGCATCAATCTGCTCATCTTGGGCAGCCTCTTTCATTAGAGTCAGACAAGAAGTTTGAGTTCAACTCAAAGATGTATAATATTCTGCAGGCAGTTTCGGACAATCCACAGGCTTATGTTGGCACAGATTATGAGACATTGACTAGTGAACTGTCAAAGGATCAGGTAGCAAAGAGTGTGCAGACATGGTATGGTGAGTACTATTTGCCTTCCGATGTTTATGTTACACAAAAATCATGGGATACTGTAAAGAGCCAGATAAAAAATGGTTTTGAGGGGTCTGAGGATTGTTGGTTGAAAGGCGGACATTTAGTCATCAACTTTAATCCAGAAGTTTCATCAGATACACATCAGACGCTAAGATACAGTGTCGAACAGAGATATCCAATAAAGACTGATAAGGGAACAAAGTATGTAAAAGGAGGATGTAATCAGTTTTCCAATGAAAATTGTGTTACTTCTAAAATGACCACTACAGGGGAAGTGATTCCTCTCGATACTGGGGATGTACTTGTTTATGACTTTGCAGGCGGTTCAGATGCTCCATCGACTGGAAAAGCACCTTCTGCAAAGGATGCTTATGATTCTAGTGGATCTCATTAATTTTCAGGAATGCTTAGGGTAACAGCTAAGCATTCCTTTTTATTTCTATTTTCTTTTTTGCCTATAAAGGCAGAATGGAGGATAAATTAAAATGCACAAAACAATTGAAATGTATTCAAAGGAGTTAGCAGATGCAGGCTTAATAGTCGAACATGGTATGATTTTTCTTGATGTTGCAACTTTAGAGTATGCTAAGGAATCTAGGAAACCAGTACCGACACTTAAGTTACAAGTAGGGTACCATGATAATCTTTCAGCCGTCCAGATAAAGCAAATATTGGAAAGCGGTAATAATGATGATCTTGCTGCTAATAAGATTATTAAGAATCTTTCAAACGGTATACCGGATAACCTGCAGTTCAGACTCAGAAGACCAGAGTTTAGCGTACCAGTTTCAGAGAATTTATTTGACATGAATGTGCAAGTCGTCTATAAACTTGCTGAGAAAGCTGCAACACTTTCAGTGGCTGTAACCTCTTCTTTACTAGAAAGCTGGGACTTACCTGATTGGGAAGCTTTAAAATCTCATGTTTCAGTAAAGCAAGAGTGGCAGCTTATTTTAATGAAGGATATTCTGGCTAAGTATGCTAAAGATTATCCTGTTACACCAGATGATGTTCAGCTGTATGTTGTTACAAATAATTCTAATATGGATGGCGCAGCCGTGTTGCTTGACAACGATTATTTGAATGATATACACAAACGCTTCGGTGATTATTGGATTTTGCCAAGTAGTATACACGAAATCCTAGTTTTACCAATGCAAGCTTATGAGAAATCAAATAGAAAAGCATATGAGGAGGCACGCAATAGCCTTCTTAATATGATAAAAGAAGTAAATGATACACAGGTGATATTCCAGGAAGTATTAAGCTATTCATTAATGAAATATACTTCCGATGGTTTGGAACTTGCATAAAGGAGTTATATGAGGAAAGAATTTTATCTTACAAAACTTGCTGATATTTCAGAAGTTTTATTTGTATTAGCAGGCATTTATTTTTATGCTATTTATCAGTATTGTTATGTTTATTCAGCAAGTGTACAGTGGCTTCATGTTGCAACTATTGTATTTGTAAGTACTGGAATTCTGTTCGTCATTTTTAATTTTGTTATTAGTGTTATTACGATTGATGACTCTTCATACAAGCGCACACATAAATTTATGTGTGCGCTGAAATCAAAGCAGGATCCTTACGCTAAGTACACAAGATCATTTAGTATACGTAGTATGTATGTTTGGAGACATTTTGTATTCGGGATAAACAGCTGGTGTGTGCTTCTTTTAATTGTATTACTTGGCTTAACAGCATTTTGTACTTATGCGATTTATGCTACTTTTTTAAATACATTGTCAGATCAATTTACTATTTTAACTATTTCGCTTGTTTGTATTCTTGTACTTTGTTTCTGTATCTACAAATTATTTCCTAAGATTTTTCGTTCCAGTACCGGCTTAGTGCGTTATCTGATTTCAAGTTCATTGCCACTAAATAAAGTGGATGCTGATTTTAAAAATTCTGACATTATTTCGTGTAATTTAAGAATTTCTTTTAGTACAATTTACTTCAGAACAAAAGATCAGGTAAGTATCATAGATCTGCAGAAACTACAGGAGTATAAGATGTTAAAGTCATCTTTAATTATTTATACTTATGATTCTGTGATACCTTTTGTTTTGCATCCAAAAACAAAGAAAGAGTATGATGCAATTGCTACTAAGCTACTCAGATTTTAGGAAAATTGAAACCATTGGTTGATCACCCTTTCTGCTATAAAACATTATATTTGTTTATTACAGAAAGGGTGGTATTGTTATGAAATTTATTGATCAGAGAAACAAGAGAGATTTTACAAAGGACATTGAGCATATTAAGCGGCTCAAATCAGAAACATGTTTTCAGTATTACAAGAATTTTCTGCGTGGTGATTCTGGCGTTTTGCTAGTGTTGACAGGCATTTCATTCTGCACAATGCGTGTATTACGCTCATTGCTTAATCAGTTCGAAAGTATGACATTAGTTTATGCTTATTTGGCATTTTACCTTTTGTCAATTGGTTCACTTTTATTGACAGTTGGTTGTATTCTTGCTTCCGGGTATAGACCATACTTTTTACAGAGGTTAGCTTTTGAACATCTGCTTTTTGAAATGATATCTTCTCATGATTACTTTGAGATTTTAGATGCTTTTTCTAGATACGATAGTAATATTTTTATGACTTTACGTAGGTCAGACAGGGCATGGTTAAGTCATCTTAAATGTTATTGTGAGCAGGGTATTATTTCAGACAATTTTTCAGATTGCAGTATTATACGTGTTAGAAGTAATAAAAGCACATTGCAGTTAACTATGTCTAATGAGAATAAAACACAGCTAACCGTTCCTTTGGCTGAGCATGTTTATGGTGATGAGCCACTGTTAATTTTAACAGATGCTGGGGCTGTTCTCCAGCTTGCATCATGAGTGCAGAATTAAGTCATAGCACATTGTCCGGAAAGTTAGGAGGGTTAAATGCTATGACTTCGACACGGATTGAGTATGCACCTGATTACTCACATCTCAGTAAAGATCTATTAGCAATTTGTAAGTTGTATGGAAGAACACCAGAGCAGATCAGCAGTATTTGTCAGGTACCTTTAGATACTGTTAATGATTGGGAAGATGGGTATAAACGAATTCCAGTGTTGTGTGCTTACAAATTGTCAAAAAATCTTGGCATTGCAATGCCAAATTTAGCAAGGCATCATTAGGATGCAATGCGTGCGTTTTAGGTTGTTCAGCTTAACGGCGGACAGCTGATTTATTACATTGTCTTTAGTAAATTGTTTTATTTTCCTTTGCAATGTGTTAGAATGGGGTAAACAGTTTCACAATAGTTATTGCATTATTAGGCTATAATTGGAGAGATTATGTGGAAAGTTTTTATTTCTGATCCATTTTTAAATTGTAATAAGATACATCCAATACAACAGAAGAAAGTGAAAGCTTTGCTTGATAATTTAGATATGACTCATGTATTAAAAGTTGAAATTTTTGGATCTTCCGTGACAACTAGTTGTCATACTGGGAGTGATGTGGATGTCTATATTACTTTGGATCAACATGTCGATCATCTTATTACAAAATATTTGCCATATGAGTTTGATATATGGACTAATTATACAGTTGATACTAGATTGTATAATGAAATAAAGAAACATTGCATAGTTGTTGCAGAAAGGAATAAAGATGGAGGATGAAACTTTACTTGATAAAGCATACCAGAATGTAGAAGTTGCTAAAATGATTTTTAATAGCTCTAAAGGTGACGAAATTTATCTTAATTATATTGGTTATCATCTACAACAGGCGGTAGAACTGGGAATTAAATATGGTATGGAGTGCTTTGGTGTAGAGTATCCACGAACACATGATATTGAACAACTTATTTTAAAGTGTAAAGATGACGGTATTGATGTGGGAGTTACTGATTATATAGATGATCATAGTGAAATGTTTACACAATGGGAAGCTAAGACAAGATACATCAAGAATTACCGCTTGGAATCACGTAAAATAACCAAAGCATTGAGTGAAGTACCTATATTTCTTGATTCAGTTTCAGAGGCTATAAAGCAAACTTATGTTTCTGATACGTGTGATGTTTCACCAATTAAGATTTAGCACTTTCTGATATTTAGATTTATTTTTTGTAGATAGAGGTATTTTATGGCAGAATTTAAGCAATTGAAAACATCTTTCCCGATCCCGGAAAAATTACAGGAAGATATAGATGCCCTTGAAGATGGTGTTCGTAATGAAGTTTCTTACGTTGATTGTTTGCAGGAAGAACTTCGCAGCATGGCACATGGTGTTACTGGTGAAGATGGGCTTACAGAAGAACAAGCAGATGAGATAATTGATTACTATTATCGGCGGAGGTGGTTTTAGTGATTGACTTTACTTTTTGTCCAGTTGATAAAACTGCAAATTATGGCGGATCCGATAAAAAACGTGGTATTTTTTATAATGGTGTTCGTTATATGTTAAAATTGTCAAATCGTATTAGTGAAGATAAGCGAAATGATTTGAATAGTTCCTATACTAACAGTGCCTTTTCTGAATATTTAGGGTGCCATATTATTGCAAGTATTGGTTTAGAGGTACAAGAAACTTTGCTTGGTACAATGACTTTAATGTCAAGTATGGGGGTGCCACACGTTTATCCAGTTGTTGCTTGCAAGAACTTTGTAGCAGAAGGTTATTCACTTGTTGAGTTTAAGAATATTGAAGATGCTTTGCTGGATCATAAAGCTACAAAAATTCCAAAAATTGTTGATGTTTATGCAATCTTTACAAATGATAATCCGTATTTTTCTGGATCTTTTGCAAAGGAAGTATTGGCAAATTATTGGGATATTTTTATTGTAGATGCATTACTTGGTAACTTTGATCGGCATGCTAATAACTGGGGATACTTGATTAATAATCAAACTCAAAAAATGGAAATTGCTCCAATTTATGATTGTGGTTCTTGCTTATATCCACAATTAGCAGATGATGCATTAGAACATATCATTTCCAATGACAATGAAATTCAAATGAGAATAGATAAGTTTCCACTTGCTGCACTTGAGGGATTAGATGGTAGAAAGATTTCCTATAAGACTTATATTAACTCATTTATAAATGATGATTGCACAGCAGCATTGGAACGTATTTTCCCTAGAATAGATATGGGAATGATTGATTCCATTATTGACGAGACAGATGGCTTGTCTGATATTAGGCGGAGTTTCTATAAAGTGATGTTACATGCTAGGTATTCACACATACTTGAATCAGCTTATGCTAAATTACAGACAAGTCGGGCTAAACCAGAAAAATTGATTTTTTGAGATTATTGCATTACCTTACTCATATCTATTCAATGCTTTTATGTAGGTGTCAGAAAGATTGGGTGATACATTCACATTTTAGCAACACCCAATCTTGGTCTATGGTGCAACATTGTTTGATTATCTGCCAGATGAATTATTCAAGTATTTAACTATGATGATACAGAAATATGGGTTTGTTGAAAAAGGATTGGAGGTGTCCTCTTATGCCTAATAGTATAACAACAGAAGATATAATTAGACTGCGTAATATTAAAGTTTTTCCAGTATGCATTGATTGCAACGAAGAAGAGAAAAGAATTTTGCGGCATGTCTATCCGATTATGCAATCTTACGTTCAGCAAATAATTAGATCTACTTTTCCTGGTGTGACAAAGATAATCTTATTCGGAAGTTCAATTACAATGAAATGCAATCTTGAAAGTGATTTAGATATTGCCATTCAAACAAATATTTATGATTTACAGGTTTTTCATGCAGTTCGTGAAATGATTGAAAGAATGATACCAATTAAATGTGATGTTTTATATTATAATGACATTGCACAGGGTGATCAATTACTCACTGAGGTTAATACAGGTTTGGTTATCAAGGAGGTTTCATAATGTGCCTTTAATTAGAGAAAGCCAGAAAAGATTATGATACTGTCATTTGCATGCAAAAAGTGAATGATGAATTATATTTAGATATTTGTTGCTGTCATATTCAGCAAGCTATCGAGAAAGTACTTAAATGCTCTATTGAGCTGAAGGGATTTCGTTATTCTTATGAACACTCTATTTCGAAGTTGTATGGTGAGTACATTAATGCTGGGTGGCCTGAGTATAAAGATCTTCGCATGATGGCTGGTACTCTGACTGATTGGGAGTCAAGTGCTAGGTACAAAGATTCTTTTGCAGCAACAATTTCACAATTAGCTGATGCATTAGAAATTTACAAGGAGTTGGAAAAACGTCTCATATTACATTTGACTGAGAATAATGGTAAATCTAGTAATCCAAAGCCATTGCAGTTTTAAGTTAGTTAAAGGTAATATTTTGGAGGAATTACAATGATAACAGATGAATGTTTAAATAGGGGATAACTGTTTATGAGCACATTGTATGACAGATCTCAGGTTTCAATTTGGAAAGCCTCTCTTTCTTTACAGCATGTTGCTGGTGATGATGCATTTTTAGAATCTGCCTGTTTTGATACACAGCAGGCTATTGAATTTATTTTAAAATTTATTCTATCAGAACATGGTGCCAACTACAAAAAGACACATGATATTAGATATTTGGCAGAATTGCTTGATACTACAACTTTTAAATTTGATAAGTCTGCTGAATTGAACAATATGGCTGATACTATTACGAATTGGGAAACTGGAATTTGCTGTGGGAGTGACATAAGAACTACGGTTGAGGCTATACACAGTGCACATGATATTTATAAAAGCATCAATGATGCTTTTATGCGAATGCAGGAAAATTTGAATCGCAATCCAAAGCCATTGCAGTTTTAGCTAGTTAATTTACATCAATCATAGATTATGTGGATGCCGGAAAGATCGACAATTTATGCTTGCCAACATCCAGTTTATCTACAAAATAAATACAATTTGTAAAGAAGACGGAGTATAAAAGCTTCGTCTTCTTTTTATTACAGAAAGGTGATACCTATGAGTATTGAAGTTATTATATTGATAGTGTGCGCAGTTGTCACACTAATTGTTGGACTGGCTCTTATACCTACGGTAGTTTTAGCCCCATTTGGGATTCTTATAATTACAACCAGTTTTATGTTTGCAGTAACGGCATTGCAACTTTATCGAAGCAATGAATCTCCTGTGGTTACAGATTGTCAGGTAAAAGCAGCGTATAGTGAATGCTCCTCTCTTTAAGAAAGTAAATTAGGCGTTTGCGAAACGCCACAGACCGCATAAATACGGCATTTTTTGTTACCAAATTAAAATAACTC
>OFMT01000947.1_pt1 | contig 23334 bp, 13 predicted proteins | sample 1541891 | NCBI WGS metagenome assembly OFMT01 (sample SAMN04209230, study PRJEB22552) | human gut metagenome | biome: gut; material: feces | host: Homo sapiens | place: USA: Oklahoma | reverse complement strand
TAGGAGTATGGTGGGAGATGATTACCGGCAAGTCGCAGTGGTCCTATACTTGGGACCTGCCTTCCGTTCAGCTCGGAGTGACTGATTATACGAAGGTCAAGCCTCACGGCCATCACGGCGCCACCACTGAAAACGTGAAGAAATACATTGACTTCGCCTCTGAAAACGGCTTCGACGCCGTGCTTGTCGAAGGCTGGAACGAGGGTTGGGAAGACTGGTTCGGTCACCTGAAGGACTATGTCTTCGATTTCGTGACGCCATATCCTGATTTCAATCTGGAAGAAATCCGTGACTACGCCAAGTCCAAAGGCGTGGAAATGATCATGCATCACGAGACCTCCGCTTCTGTCAGAAACTATGAAAGACATCTCGACACGGCATATACATTTATGAAAAACAACGGCTACAATGCCGTGAAATCCGGTTATGTCGGAAATATGCTCCCGCGCGGCGAGATGCATTACAGCCAGTGGATGGTCAACCATTACCTTTATGCCGTTACCCAGGCCGCCAAATACAAGATAATGGTCAATGCCCATGAGGCGGTGCGTCCGACCGGACTGTGCAGGACCTGGCCTAACCTCATTGCCAATGAATCTGCCCGTGGTACCGAGTATCAGGCGTTCGGCGGCTCCAAGCCGGGACATGTCTGCATCCTGCCTTTCACCAGGCTGTTGGGCGGTCCGATGGACTATACCCCCGGTATCTTCGAGATGAATATCAGCAAGTTCAGTCCGGGCAACAAGTCACATGTCAATGCCACGATTGCTAACCAGCTGGCCCTCTACGTGACGATGTATTCACCATTGCAGATGGCTGCCGACCTTCCGGAAAACTACGAAAGGTTCCCGGATGCGTTCCAGTTCATAAAGAATGTGGCCATGGAATGGAGCGAGTCGCGGTATCTTGAAGCCGAGCCTTTCGAATATGTCACTACGGCGCGCAGGGTCAAGGATTCCGGAGACTGGTTTGTCGGGTCTACGGCAGGCGCCGAGGGACATGTTTCCAAGATATCCTTCGAATTCCTGGACCCGGGCAAGAAATACGAGGCCACGATCTATGCCGATGCGCCGGATGCGGACTACAAGACAAATCCACAGGCATACACCATCCGCAAGATGAAGATCGGCCATAATTCGAAACTTGTCCAGAAATGCGCCGCAGGTGGCGGATATGCGATGGAAATCAGGGAAATCAAGAAATAACACTTTAAGTATATGATAATCAATAAATTGAAATTTATCTGCGCTATCGGAGCCGTATTTTTATGCGTCTCCGCTTCGGCGTCTCAGAAAGAAGACTTCAAGGCAGCTGAAAAAGCGGCGTCGGGAGTGATTGCCAGGACTCTCGGAAAGAAACCTTCCAATGTGAAACTTGTAGTTACCGGCCCGATGGAGGGCAGCGAATACTTTTCCACAGAGGTGAAAAAAGGCAAACTTACCGTGAAGGGAAGTTCCGCCGTGGCAGTCTGCCGTGGTTTCTATGACTATGTCACATCGAATCACTATGGCATCTCCACCTGGACAATCAACAATATCGTCCTTCCGGAGAAGCTTGCTGACCAGCCGCTTAAACTTGTCACCACTCCTTTCGTGCTGAGACAATACATGAATGTCTGCACTCTCGGCTACACCATGCCTTACTGGAAATGGGAAGACTGGGAGAAGGAACTAGACAGGATGGCCCTGCATGGAGTGAACATGCCGCTTTCACCTATCGGAAGCGAAGCGATCTTCGCCCGCGTATGGAAGAAACTCGGCCTGACTGATGAGGAAATCGGCAAGTTCATCACCGGCCCGGCTTACCTGCCATGGTTCAGGATGGGCAATATGTCAGAGCTTGACGGCAATCTCACCCAGAGCTGGTATGACAAGACCATTGCCCTGGAACACAAGATGATAGACAGGATGAACGACCTCGGAATGACACCTATTTTCAATGCTTTCGCAGGTTTTGTCCCTGAAGCGATCAAGCGTGTCTATCCTGACGCGAATCTCATCCACACCGGCTGGGATGACGGCCCGTACTATGTGTCCAATTTCATTTCTCCTGAAACGGACCTCTTCCAGCTGATCTCGAAGACATACATTCAGGAATGGGAAAAGGAATTCGGAAAAGGCAAATACTACCTCGCCGACAGTTTCAATGAAATGAAGGTTCCGTTCGCCGAGCGTGGCACAAAGGAGCGCCATGAACAGATTGCCAGCTATGGAAAGTCTCTGTATCAGTCCATTGCCGCTGCCAATCCTGATGCGATATGGGTACTTCAGGGCTGGATGTTCGGATATCAGAGACATATCTGGGATCCGGAGAGCATCGAAGCATTGTTCTCCAAGGTACCTGATGACAAGATGCTCCTCCTGGACCTGAGCGTGGACTTCAACTACGGAATCTGGGAGAATGAATATACATGGAACTATGCCAAGGGAATTTACGGAAAGCCATGGATTTACAGTACCGTGCCGAACTTCGGCGGACGTACCGCCCCTGTAGGAGCATTGGATTTCTATCTCAACGGACATCTGAATGCCCTCAGCTCCGCCAATATGGGAAATCTTGTCGGTGTCGGCACCGCTCCGGAAGGCGTGGAGAACAACGAAGTGATTTACGAAATCCTTTCCGATGCATGGTGGAGCACATCCCACAAGGATATCCACGAGTGGCTGAAGAATTATACACTTAACAGATATGGCAAATGCCCTGAGCCGATGATTACATTCTGGAACAAGATGCTCGAAAGCTCTTACGGAATGTGCTCAAGCCGTGCCCAGTATGTAGTCCAGAGACAGCCGTTCTACGGTCTCGGCGGCCGTTACGTGGTTTCCAAAGCTCATTTTGAAGCATTGGAAGCCTATATCGCAGCGGCCTCGGAGCTGGGTGACAATGAAGCTTATCTTACCGACCTCGCCATGTGGGCAGGTTTCTATGCGTTCGGCAAGGCTGACCTGCTCGTAAAGCAGATCAATGAGGCTTATCTTGCAGGGGACAATGACAGGGCTGCCGCCATGGAAGTCCGTTTCAAGGACCTGATGCTGCGCGCCGACAGGCTTCTGGACAAGAATCCTGTAACCCGCATCCAGAGATGGATCGACTATGCCCGCAGTTGGGGTGACAGTCAGCAGGAAAGCGACAAGTATGAAGAAAACAGCCGCAGAATCGTGACCACGTGGGGTGTCAGCTATCCTGATGCCGGTCTCAATGACTATGCATGCAAGATCTGGTCAGGCCTTATCCGCGACTACTATATCCCAAGATGGCAACATTTCTTCGATGCCAAGAAAGCAGGCAAACCATTTGACTTCGCCGCTTGGGAGGGCAATTTCACCGAGGAGAAGAAACTCTCCGATTTCGTTCCGGTAAAGGACCTCGTGAAGGAATCACAGGACCTCGTGAACGTCGCCAAAGACATTGAACCTCTTGAAGGCCAGGGCCTTTCAGGTTGGACATCATTCGAGATGCGTGACAGCAGCACATTGATCATCCGCATGATGGAACCGGAAGACTACATCCCGGTCAAGGCCCTGAGATTCAGATGGAAGAGGGGCGAGGACAATGTCATCCTCAAGCGTGTGCAGGTCAATGCTGCCGGCTGGGTGCGTTCCGTCAAGAAGGACATCAATATCGAAATCGGCAAGGACAATCCGGTAGTGGAGGTACCATTGGAATACAAGCGCGACCAGACTTACCAGTTCATCTATGTCCATATCGAATTGGCAGGAACCAAGCTGAACGGTGACTCACAGGTTGCAATCGAATATGTAAAATAATAATTCAATATGATGAAAAAACTTATATCAATCATCGCTCTGGCAGCCGTGCTTTTCTGCGGTCTGTCATGCAGCAAAGACAATTCAGTTCCTGAGATTGAATTGAAAAGCGTTTCCGCTACGTCGTTCGATGCTGCAGGAGGATTCGGAACGGCAGTCGTAGAGACAGGCGGCCTCAAATTGACGGCCGGGTCATCTGCGCCGGATTGGCTTCGCGTAAGTGTCGCCGGTTCTTCAGTCCTGTTCAATGTATTCTCTTATACTGGTGATACGGAGCGTACTGCGGACATTACAATAAATGCTGAAGGCAGCAATTCCGTCAGTTTCTCAGTAAAACAGTCACCGTTCAAAGGGATCATCATAAGTGAATCAAGCCTGGAGTTCTCTGATTCCGACCAGAAATTGCAGACACTTGTAAAGTGCACATCTGATTTCAGCGTGGAAATCCCTGAGAATCCTGATGGCGTCTTCTCATTCGAGAAATCCACAAGCGGTGTGACATTCATCGTAAACAAGGCGCAGAGTCGCAGAGCCTTCTCCGGACGCGCAATCATCACCCCTTCAGACAAGAGCATTGAACCGGTATATGTAACATTGACACTCCCTAAGAAACCGGACTGGTATTATCTCTTGGGCACTTGGAAAGTGGCAAAGAACGCCGATGAGTGCGGAGACAAGAGCGATTTCGTGTTCGCGACAGAAAAGATGTACGAGTCATTCTCGGTTACGGTTCAGAAAGGCGAGCTCGTGAATTATCCTTTCTCAGCCCAGCTGGTGGACGGTAAAGTAAGAATCGGCATCCAGGGCTTCGGCAAAGATGAGGCTGCAAACAAGTACTACTCAGTGCATTTCAACGGGCCGACTTCGTCCAATCCGTCAGGATTCTACATCTTCTCAACAGAGGGTCTTGCCGCTTGGGATGCCGAACCTGTATTCGATGATGTGAACCACACAGTCACTCTTTCATTCGAGAATGCCAAACTGAACAGCAACGATATCCCTCAGCAGTTGAACATCTGGTGGAGTCGTGACAGATTCTTTGCATTCACTACACGTATTGTAGCATATCAGCAGCTTGTGCTTACCAAGGAATATACAGAATAGTAACGGCTTATGAAAAGATTGATTATAGCATTGCTGCTGTCGTTTGCCTGCGCGCTATCAGTTTTTGCGCAGCAGACATTGACAGTCAGCGGTACGGTCAAGGACGATGCCGGCGAGCCTCTCATAGGTGTCGTCGTGGCAGTGACGGGCACGGGCAATGCTGCCGTCACGGACCTTGACGGAAATTATACATTGACGAAAGTCCCCGCAGGAGCCAAACTTGAGGCTTCCTGCCTGGGTTATACCAATGTCACCAAACCGGCTGCTGAAAAAGTCGATTTCGTGCTCTCTACCAGCACGGAAATGCTTTCCGAAGCAGTGGTTACCGGTATGACTACCACTGACAAGCGACTCTTTACCGGTGCGACCGACCAGCTTTCTGCCGTGGATGTGAATATCAGCGGTGTGGGTGAAGTCAGCCGTTCACTCGAAGGAAAATCAGCCGGCGTTTCAGTGCAGAACGTATCAGGAACATTCGGTACTGCACCTAAGATCCGAGTCAGGGGAGCTACCTCAATTTTCGGTGACTCCAAGCCTCTGTGGGTCGTGGACGGCGTCATAATGGAGGATGTGGTCAATGTGGATGCCAATTCCCTGTCATCCGGAGACGCCACGACATTGATCAGCTCCGCCATTGCGGGCCTGAACTCTGACGACATCGAGTCTTTCCAGATCCTCAAGGACGGTTCTGCGACCTCCATCTACGGCGCAAGGGCAATGGCCGGCGTCATTGTCGTGACCACCAAGAAAGGAACACCTGGCGTGACCCGCGTGAACTACAACGGCGAATATACCATGCGTCTTGTCCCTTCATATTCCGAGTTCAATATCATGAACTCCCAGGAGCAGATGTCCGTTTATGAGGAAATGTACCAGAAGGGCTGGCTCAACTTCACCAGCAACGTATACAGCTCGCAGGGAGGTGTGTACAGCAAGATGTACCAGTTGATGAACACATACGATACGGCGACCGGAAAATATCTTGTGGAGAACACCGAAGCCGGAAGGAAAGCATATCTCCGCAAGGCCGAGATGCGCAACACGGACTGGTTCCAGGAACTTTTCCGTCCGACCGTGCAGCACAGCCACTCCGTCAGCATCACTTCCGGATCAGAGAAAGGCAGCTACTATGCTTCTCTCGGTGCGCTCGTCGATCCGGGCTGGTCAATCCAGAGCAAGGTGAACAGATATACTGCGCTGTTCAACACTTCCCAGAAGATATTCAAGGATTACATTACCCTGAACATCATCGGAAACGCTTCTTACAGGCAGCAGAGGGCTCCGGGTTCACTTGCATCTACCACAAACCTTGTGGAAGGTTCCGTGAAACGTGATTTCGACATCAACCCGTATTCTTATGCCCTGCGTACTTCCAGGACACTCGACCCGGACGAATTCTACACCAGGAATTATGCTCCGTTCAATATCAAGCACGAGTTGGCGAACAACTACATCGACCTCTCCGTGCTCGACACCAAATTCCAGGCTGAAATCAAGGCCAAGCCGATAAAGGGACTCGAACTGGCAGCCCTCGGTTCAGTAAGATACCAGCTTTCAATGACCGAGCACAATATCAAGGACAATTCGAACCAGGCAGAGGCTTACCGTGCCGCAGCCACGAAGATCATCCAGAGCCTTAACCCTTATCTGTACAAGGACCCGGACAATCCGACCGGAGACAAGTACACTGTCCTGCCGCAGGGAGGTATCCTGAAGAAGAATGACTACTCTGCCCTCAGCATGGACTTCAGAGCGTCAGGTACTTACAACACCGCCATCGCCGACAAGCACATCATCAATGCCTTCGCCGCGATGGAAGTCAATTCCCTGGACAGGCATGCAAGTTCTTTCGACGGCTGGGGACTCCAGTACGAAGCGGGTGAAACACCGTTCTACATCGTGGACCTGTTCAAGAAACAAATCGAGCAGAACTCCTATTATTATAGTCTGAGCAATACGCACGAGCGCAATGTCGCTTTCGCCGCTACCGCTTCATACTCATATAATTACAGATACACCATCAACGGAACGTTCCGATATGAGGGCTCCAACAGGCTCGGAAGGGCCAGAAGCGCCCGTTGGCTGCCAACATGGAACGTCGCCGGCAAATGGTCGGCAGACCAGGAAGAATGGTTCGACGCGCTGAAACCGGCATTGTCAAGCATGAACTTCCGTGTATCTTACTCATTGACAGCGGACAGAGGTCCGGCGTGGGTGAACAACTCTACGGCATTGTTCTACCCGAGCACGCCTTGGCGTCCTGCTACAAACATCAAGGAACCGTCATTGTACCAGTCCTCCATCGAGAACTCCGAGCTTACATACGAGAAGAAGCATGAGTTCAATGTGGGAGCTGACCTCGGTTTCATCGACGACCGCATCCTCCTGTCTTTCGATACCTATAAGAGAAATAACTTCGACCTTATCGGAAGCGTTGTGACCCAGGGACTTGGCGGTGTTTCCAACAAATACGGCAACGTGGCTTCCATGAAGTCTTCCGGTGTGGAACTTTCGCTGTCCACCAGAAATATCGTCAAGAAGGACTTTACCTGGACCACGAACTTCATATTCTCGCACATGAAGAATACCGTGACCAAGCTCAAGACTTACCAGACCATGATAAGCTACCTGACAGGTTCAGGCTATTCCATGGAAGGAATGCCGCGCGGCGCCGTGTTCTCACTGCGTTTCATGGGACTCGACGAGATGGGTATCCCTACCTTCCTGAACAAGGACGGAGAAATCACTTCCACGAACATCCAGTTCCAGGAAATGAACAATTTCAGCAACCTCAAGTATGAGGGACCGATTGATCCTACCATCACCGGAAGTTTCGGCAACATGTTCAAGTTCAAGGGCTTCACGATGAATGTCTTCATGACATACTCCTTCGGGAATGTGGTAAGGCTCGACCCTATTTTCTCCAACAGCTATTCCGACCTTACGGCCATGCCGAGAGAATTCATGGACAGGTACATCAATCCGGGCGACGAGAACATCACCAATGTTCCTGTAATTGCCAGCAAGCGTCAGAACAACAGCATCAGCAATCTCGGCATTGCCTACAATGCCTACAACTATTCTGACCAGAGGATTGCAAAAGGCGATTTCATAAGGCTCAAGGAGGTTTCATTGGGTTATGACCTTCCTAAGACAGCTGTTGAAAAGCTCAGGCTGAAAAGTCTTTCATTCAAGATTCAGGGAACGAATCTCTGCCTTCTCTATGCCGACAAGAAGCTGGAAGGACAGGACCCTGAGTTCCTGAATGCCGGCGGTGTCGCCGTGCCGATGCCGAAGCAGTTCACATTGACCTGCAAGATAGGATTTTAAATCAATGCGGATATGAAGAAATTTATAACATATTCAATTGCAGTTCTTTCTCTGCTCGGAGGCCTGACCTCCTGCGACAAGTTCCTGGACACGCTTCCGGACAACAGGACTGAACTGAATTCGACTGAAAAGATACAGAAACTGCTTGTTTCCGCGTATGCATCAAGAACTTATGTGAGGTTCTTCGAGTATGCGTCAGACAACTGCGAACTCTACAGCGAAGGAAACAAGAATACGTCCAGACTCATTGAACAGAATTATAACTGGGAGCCGATCGAGGAAGCGGACAATGAGAGCAACGTGAACACCTGGCAGGCATATTACAATATGATTGCCACAGCGAATGCCGCTCTCCAGGCCATCGAGAAGCAGGGCACTCCGGAAGAAATGCTTCCGTACAAGGGAGAGGCGCTTCTCTGCCGCGCTTATGCTCACCTCTGTCTGACAATGATTTACTGCCTTCCTTATCATCCGCAGTATGCGTCACAGTATCTGGGAGTTACCTATATGGACAAGCCGGAGACTACGCTGAATCCTAAATATAGCCGTGGAACTCTTGCCATGGACTACGAGAAGATCCAGAAGGATATCGAGGAAGGACTTCCTCTTCTGAACGATGAGGCATGGTCAGTTCCGAAATACCATTTCAACAAGAAGGCCGGCTATGCGCTTGCGACCAGGTTCTACGTCTACAGCAACCAGTGGGAGAAGGCTGTCGAGGCTGCGAATGTAGTGCTCGGAACGAATCCTTCCGAAATGCTCCGTGACTGGGCTGCGACCAGCAAGATGGCCTGGGATTATGGTACGAGGGCATTGAACTACATCAATCCTACGAACAAGGTGAACCTGCTGATAATTCCGCTCTATTCTGCGAACGGAGGCTTGTTCAATGCGTGGGACGCTACCGGCGGAAGATATGCGCACACCAACAGGATCGCCAAGATGGAGACTGTCCGTGCGAAGCGTCCTATGGGCGGTGCTTATGATACCGGCAAGCAGGACAATACGCAGTATATCTACCAGATGGTTCCATTCTATTGGGCCGACCTCATAACCAACAAGGTGTACTGGCCGAAATGGCCTTCACAGTGGGAAGTGGTCGATCCTGTGGCAGGTACAGGTTACGGACGCAGCACAATGGTGGCTCTCAATGCCAACGAAGTGCTTCTGAACAGGGCCGAGGCCTATATCCAGCTGAAGGAATATGACAAGGCGGCAGCGGACTTGGATGCATGGAACTGCTCGATGTACAAGGTCGGAAGCAACGGAATCCGTCATCTGACACGCGAACTGATCGACGAGGTTTACGGCGACCCTTCTTCATCATTGTACATCAAGGAATACACAAGGGAAGAACCTACATCAAGAAAGCCGATTCATCCGCATGGATTTACTGTAGAGCATGGTACTCAGGAAAATATGACACAGTGCCTGCTGTTCTGCAAGAGAATCGATTCCCTGGAGGAAGGTCTCCGCTGGATGGATCTCAAGAGATATGGAATCACTATCGACAGATTCGATGACTCCGATTACGACGACGCTACGACATCCGGATTCGAGGCTACGATAACATTGCCTTACAATGACCTGCGCCGCGCATTCCAGATTCCTTCCGAGTCCATCAAAACCGGTCTGGAACCTAATCCGCGCAACAATGCGGAATGTCCTGACCATCCTTTCGTCAAATCTTTTTAAGGAGGAATGAAGATGAAAAAATATATATCATTGATATTGGCAGCCTGCACGATGCTCCTGACGCTCTCCTGCACCAAGGATGAGATCAGCTCCGAGAGCATTTTCAAGGACGAGGAGCAAAACAATACCGAGTTCGACTCATGGCTGCAGAGAAATTATGTGGAGCCTTACAATATCCGTTTCGAATACCGTATGCCGGACAGGGAAACCAGTTTCAATTACTGGGTGTCACCTCCTAACATCAAGGAGTCGATAATGATTGCCAAGCTTATCAAGTTCACGACACTTGAGGCCATGGTGGAGATGATGTCATCCGGAGACGAGACGGAAGATCCGGCATTGTTCGTGAAATCATATTTCCCGAAAGTGCTCTTCCTCGTGGGTAGTTTCGAGATTAGCAGCAGCGGTTCCACCGCCCTTGCATCTGCGGAGAACGGCCTTCAGATCAACATCCTCGGCGTGAACTTCTTCGAATATCACAAGGATGCGGAAAGAATCGCGGGAACAATGCTTCACGAGTTTACCCATATCCTCGACGGTATCCACGGCTCTCCTGCAGAGTTCAAGGACATCACCCTCAGCGATTATGTGGGCGACCGTTACACTTCACTTACCGAAGACCCGTACCAGAAGGGATTTGTCAGCAACTATGCCCGTTCACACTACAGCGAGGATGTGGCTGAGACCGGCGGACGTCTGATTTCCCTCACGGAGGCGGAAAGAGAGGCAATGATCGCCAAGGCAGGTCCTGTAGGCGGCCCTCTCATTAGAAAGAAATATGATATGCTGAAGAAATGGCTCAAGGATTCCTACGGAGTCGATACTGACAGATGGTGCGAAATCTATCATCGCCGTATCGCCCAGCTGGACAATCTGGATTGGGAATCACTTGACAAATAAACCTGGAAATCAACATGAAAAGATTCATTACATATTTGATGTCCGCGATGATGCTGCTCTCTTTGGCTTCCTGCTACAAGAGCGACAGAATCTTCGAAGAGACGGCTGCACAACGCACGCAAGAACGTGTTGAACTCTGCCGCAATACGCTGTTAGCCCGCGAGACCTGGGTTATGGAGTATTTCCCGGATGAGGACCTCCGTTACGGCGGATGGATTTATGTCCTGCAGTTCTCGCCTGACTATACCGTGAAAGTATGGTTCGAGGGCGCCGGCTTCATACCTCAGACAGACCCTGTTACGGAGTCTGAATACAAGGTGGAGCTGAGCACTGGCCCGATGCTGAAATTCAGCACCAACAATGACTATATCCACTTCTTCTCCTTCCCGGGAGGCCCGAACGGCGGCGGATATCGCGGCTGGGGCGGTGACCATGAGTTTACCATCATGTCCGTTTCCGACAATTATGACGAGATTATCCTGAAAGGACTGAAGTCATTCAACAGAATACGTCTCACTCCGCTTTCCGGCGATGAAACACCTGAAAGCTATATCGCCAAGGTGCACGCCAGCGAAAAGGCCGTGACCAAAAAGTCGTTCGACCTCTGTGTCAACGGCAAGGTGATCGGAACTGCCACCAGGGAATCCCTTCCTGATTTCAATAATTACGAGAGATACTACAAGAGCAAGATCTGGACATTGTCCTACGAGATGCCTGTCCAGGCCATTGACGAGAACGGTAACCCGATGACGGACGAAAGCGGCGCTCCGGTCTACAAATCAGAAAAAGTCGTGGAGAATGTCTGCGCCATCAATCTTCCTGACGGCGTGATGAAACTCTACAAGCCTTACACTTTCAAGGGAAACTGCATTGACGGGCTGGACGGCCAGACTGTGAGCGCATTCCGTTGGACTGCAGGCGTATTCTCTTCCAAGGACTACTATTCCGGAACAGATTCGTTCTATCAGATAACTCTTCAATAATACGTAGATGAAAAACAGAATATTATATATGACGCTTCTTTCCGCATTGGCCATGAACGCCTGCGGAAAAGAAGAGACGAAGGAGCCGGAGAAAGATGCGCCGATGACTTCTTCGGAGTACATTTCATTCAAGGTGTCGGCCTCCTCGCCTTCTGAGTCGGCTGTCATCACCTGGGAAGCGGTTTCAGACCGTATCGGAGTGTTCGTGTCCGAAGCCGGTACCGGTTCGGCATTGAATGACAATGCCTATTATGACGCATATACATCCACTGCATCATCCCGTTTCTTCCCGCTCCGTGACGCAGACAAGCTCAAATGGGAAGATGGCAAGAAATATGACGTGGCCTTGTATTATCCGTTCAGCACCAAGATGACTGATGCGACCTCGATTCCGGTTTCCGTGGCTCAGGAGCAGATTGTCCCTGTTCCTCTTACCACGATACAGCTGAAGGAGGAGCAAATGTTCGTCTCTTCCGTCAAATCAGTGGAGCGTCCGGAAAACGGCGTCCTCGAAATGTCCCTTTCGCCTATCGTCTCTTTCGTGAAGATCAATGTCTCTTCCAATCTGCCGGTAGCTTGCAATTCCATCAAGCTCACAGGCGAAGACGGAACGGCACTTGCCTTCAAGCACGGGAAATATGACCTGTTCGCCTCCCGTCTCTCGGAAATCGACACGGTAAGCTCAGTGATTGACATCAAGCCGGCCTCGCCGGTTTACCTCAGGCGCAAGGCCTCTGAATTTATCGTCAATGTGAATCCGCAGTATACCGGCAAGACATTGACCATAGACTGTGATCTCGAAGGTGCTGATTTCGAGGAGGTTGTCGTGGATGTTCCGGAGGGCGGATTCAAGCCGGGAACCTGTGTTTCCTACAATGTCGGGATGACCGCGGACCCTGTGCTTCTGAGCGCAAACGGCACGGCCAACACCTATATCGTGAACAAGGCCGACTGCCTTTATGCTTTCAATGCCAAGGTAAAAGGCAACGGCAAGTCCGGTACCTTTACTTGGAATTTCGATGGTGAAGCTTGCTCGAAGAGCTACGATGCAAGCCTGTCGCCGGCGTCTGCCGAACTGCTGTGGTACAGCATCCCTGAAGGCGAAGGCGGTTTTGTCAATGCCAGTCCTATATCTGCCGGAAGCGTGATGTATGACGACGTCGACGGTCTCATCTATTTCAAGACCCCTAAGACATTCATTGACGGTAATGCCGTAATCGCTGCGCTGAATGAGTCCGGCGAAATCGTGTGGAGCTGGAACATCTGGGCCGTGGAAGGCTGGGATGCCGATGCGACTTCCAGGAAAGCCGGCCGCTATACGGTTATGGACAGAAATCTCGGAGCTGTGCTCGGACTTTCTGCAAAGGATATCTCTGACAATGTGAAGGCAGCCGGAGCTATCGGCAACTACTACCAGTGGGGCCGTAAGGATCCGTTCCCTGCAGCATCTGAATATAAGTCGGCTACGAACGTACAGGAAGACTGGGGCAACCCTGCTTACACCACTCTGGATGAATATAAAGTCGATGGTGAGAAGATCTTCTCTGCCGACAGGACCAAGAACGGTAGAATGCTCAAGGCGGAACTCGGTTCCGACTATTCGCTCCAGCAGGCCGTGGACGAGTCCGTAAAATATCCTCACAAGTGGATGTTTGGTGGACAAAATGATGCTGAATATCCTCAATATGCTTGGTTTACAGGTGATTACAAAGCACGTTCGGCCAAAGAGAATGACGAGTGGCGCTATCTCTGGGGCAGCAAGGACAACGTTACCAATGACAAGACTTTGTATGACCCATGTCCGGCCGGATGGAAAGTTCCTACAGCTGATGCCTATGCCTATATTTTCACGGATGGCCAGGTTTCTTCAGGAAAACATGGATTCTATATTCCGGAGCATGACTTGTATTTCCCGTTTGCAGGACAGCGTAAGGCAGGATTCGGCGGATCCTCGTTGGCTGCATCCGGTGAAATAATGATTGCTTCTGCCAGTGTTTCCAACTCATTGTGCCCTATCCGCGCTTCAGTCAATGCCTCCGGTTCCAATCTGGCAGGGGCACGTGTCACGGGCAGCAACAGTTACGCCGGTGCAGGCTATCAGGTTCGTTGCGTGAGGGAAACAGTGGAAGCAAAAGCCCCTGCAAAAGGTAAGCAATCAGGTCATAGAGCCGCACTTATGGGCGACTCCATCACGAGAACGTGGAAAGACCGCGGAAGAATGGCATTCTTTACAGAGAACAACTATCTGAACAAAGGCGTTGACGGAACTACTTCTTCCAATATGATTAACCGCTTCTGGTCGGATATCATGGCTGATGAGCCGCAGCTTACTGTCATCTGCTGCGGCGCCAATGACCTTGCTGAAAATGATTCTGGCTATAGTGGGGAGACAGAGAATTACCGTGTTCATGCAAGCATTGAAAATATCCTTGCAAACATCGCTCTAATGTCCCGTATCGCGGAAGACAGCGGAATGCCTGTCGTGCTCGGCTCTCTCTGCCCTTCACGTAGCATGTGGTGGAAACCTAAGTCTTGGAGAGACAAGTATGACGGGGATTATATCGCAAACAAGATTATCGAGGCGAACAAACTAATCAAGGCTTATGCTGCCGCGAGAAACTATGGCTATGCGGACTATCATTCAGCATTGAAAAATGAAGTCAATGGTCTGGCTGACGAGTACTGCTGGGTATTCGGAACGAATCCCGACGGAACATTGAACCTTGATTCCGTTCATCCGAATGCGAAAGCGTTCCTGGTAATGGAGGGTATCCTGAAGCCTCTCATTGACGCCGGTCTGTATGACCCGTCACAGGCTTACCCTGGAGGTGGAAAGATAGACGATATGGATAAATGGAAATGGTAAACTGTTAATGCATAAAATTATGAATATCAAATATATATCAATGATTGCCCTGGCGGCTGCCCTGGTCGGCTGTTCCAAGAACGGACAGATGGATGAGGACATCCTGCCTGACGGACCGGTCTTTTCTGCGGATTTCCAGAAACCGTCTGTCCATAGCAAGGTGACTCATACCGATGATGGCAATGCATTGAAACTCGCGTGGGTGAAATCCGACAAAATCGGAATCTGGACGGAGGCTGAAGGCAAGTCCCTCCAGTCGAACAGCGCATATCTCGCCGATCAGGAAGGTGCCGGAACGACGTTTTCATATCAGTCACGTTCGCAGAGAATCCGCTGGGCCGGGGAAAATATCCCGCAGTCCTTCTATGCCTGCTATCCTTATAATGCAGATAGAGGCACTGATCCTCATAAGGCAAAGGTGGGAATCTCTGCATCCCAGTCCCAGTACTCAAGCGGTTCGACGGCACATCTTGCAGCCAATGACTTTATCTGGGCTGCCGTGGAGAATGTCACCAAATCTGATGACGCGGTGAATCTTACGTTCCACCATCCTTTTTCCATATTGGACTTGGAACTGACCACCGACACCAGAATGAAACTGGATGCATTGATTTTCCGGTGTACTTCCAACAAGGATGCTGCCGTGGCATTTGAGAACGGAAGCATTGACCTGAGTTCAGGCGAACTGGACCTTACGGGGGCGAAGACCTCGCCTGAAGTGCGTCTGGACTGCGATTTTGCGACTTCCTGGCCGGCAGCTTCGCATGTTTACATGGTTTTCAATCCGGCACTGGCAGGGGAGACCATGCAGCTTGTTGCGGTCATCGGAGGTAAAGAAAAGCTGGTCATGGAGAAGCAGGTTCCGGAAGGGGGCTTCCCGGCAGGCAAGGTAATCAATGTGGTGAAGGATTTTGAGGTGCCTGGCGATGTCGCCATCAAGATCAAGGACCTGAGCGAACTTTCGACCGCCAACAGCTACCTTGTTTCCGAGGCTAATCAATTCTATAAGTTCAAGGCTACGGTGAAGGGTAACGGCTATATTCCTGCAGCGCTTTCGGAAGTTGCCGGAACTGCGGACATTGCTCCGAAATCCGTCCTCGTCCTCTGGTACAACACTGTTCAGAAGGACAACAAGTGGGTGGATGCCTGCCCGATTCTGCTTTCATCGCTTGTGTTCTTCCGTGACTATGTGTTCTTCGACACACCGAAGGAGTTTGTTCCGGGCAATGTCGTGATTGCGGCTTTTGCCGAGGAGGGCGTTACATACGACAATATTGAGGTCGACGAGAATAAGAATATTACCAATGCGACGCTTCTCTGGAGCTGGAACATCTGGGCTGCAGAAGGTTATGACCCAGAGGCGACGGCGGTCATTTCCGGAGGGAAAACATTCATGGACAGGAATATCGGCGCGGCGATTTCCGGTGTCGGTTCGAAAGGCGAATATGAACCTGCCTATGCGGTGGGCAACTACTATCAGTGGGGCAGAAAGGATCCGTTCCCGTCCATTGCGGACTATTGTAATTACTGGCCTTGCCAATACGCCAACCAGCTCATTGGAACTCCTACATACACCCCGATCGTGGCTCTGAGGGTCAACGGTCAGAGCGCTGCGAAGAATGTGGACAACCAGGTATGGGGCTACAAGACAAAAGAAGATGGTTCTTTTAACATGGATTTGACTTGGCATTCTATAGAAAGGAATAGTATTGCGGCTCCGTCTTCGTCCAATAGCGTCTTTTCGGGCTATGCCGTGGAGCATCCTTACGTCTATATCCTGAATTCGAAATATCCTGACGGCGGTTATTATCCGTGGGTAACGACCAATGACCAGAGTTACAGGGAGTTCTGGGGAGGCTCTGAATCGAAGAAAACTCTCTTCGACCCGTGTCCTGCCGGATGGCGTGTCTGCAACAAGGCTGAAGCAGAGTCGTTTATGCAGACTGTTTTCAGCAGCGCCACACTGGCTGCCAATCTTGTGGGATATGATTTCGACGGGCATTATCTTCCGATGACAGACTCGCGAAGCAACAAACATTTCAGAACAGAGACAGTGAAATCCTGCGGATATGAAACCAAATCATATATGTGGACATCGGAATCGGTTAAGACCCACAATTACGGATATGCCTATGCTGCTGCGATGGTTGCTCCGCCAAATTATGCGGACAAGAACCAGCCGAAGACTCTCAAGGAAGTGAAATTTGAAGACAACAAGTATTTGGCTTCAAGTTGCCCTGTCCGCTGCGTAAAAGAATAAAAGTTCAACTAATTAATAACATTTATCATGGATAAGAAATTTGATGGAGCCGTTGCTCCAAAGCATTATGAATCACCGGCTTTGGCGGTTCTCAATGTGAATCTCGAAATGGGGTTTGCGCAGAGTGGAGGGAATATAAGACCCTTAAATCCTCAACCTGCGTCGTTATACGATGCTTACGGATATTATGATGAACTGGACTAATAATCATTGGTTATGAAAAAGAATTTGATGACGGTCCTGTCGTTGCTGGCTATTGTCGGCTGCCAGAAAGGTCTTGTAAATGAAACTGGGCAGGACGATACTCCGATTACTGTGGTTGCTTCCCTAGGAAACGGCTCTACGAAGACATTGATGACTGATGGAGGTATCGGAGCAGATATCAAGTCGTCTTGGCTTGAGAGTGATAAGATAGGAGTATATGGTTTTAGACAGGATGGTAAAAATCTGATAAATATCGGAAATAACAGCCGTTTCGACTCCAATGGTTCTGGCGCGAGCGTTGATTTTTCCCATAACAATTCCGATAAAAAATTAAACTGGATTTGGCAGGGATCTAAACACACTTTCTTTGCGTATTATCCTTATTCTGCAAATGCCGGAGATGATTATACGAAAGTTCCGTTTACTATCCCTTCAACTCAGACCCAGACCGGAAAAGGCGATTTGAGCCACATCGCAGCGTATGATTTCTTGTATTCTACAGCGGAGTCTATGTGGAATGGAAATAACGGGACAAATATGGAAAAGGTAATTGATTTCTCGTTCAATCATGCATTGTCTGTATTGGCTATTTCCATTTCATCTGAATTTAAGGACCAGGCTGTCAGCAGAATCCGTGTTGCCTTTACTGCTAAAGATGAGAAGATATCTGTATCCAAGGGAACTGTGAATATCGGAACAGGTGAAATCAATGTTGAGGAAGGATCTAATGAATTGGTTTTGAATGTGCAGCCTACCATTGTGTTGTCCGCAGAGCCTGCTACTTTCTATATGTTGATTACTCCTGGTCACGCCTCTAAAGAGTACTTTGTATATGCGACAATCAATGGAAAAGAGATTGAGCTCGCGAAGAGAACCATAAATCCGAATGGGATTGCAGTTTCTGCAAAGGCGGAACTGTCTTTGTCTCAGACCGAAGAGGTTGCCAAGGATAGTTACGAGGACCTCAGTTCCGTTGAGACGGCCAATACATATCTGATTTCCAAAACCGGAAAATTTAAGTTCAATGCTCAGTTGAAGGGAAATGGTGCTATTCCGGCATCCTTGTCATCAGTGGTCGCGTCCAAAGAGATTGCTCCGAAATCTGCTCTGGTATTGTGGTACAATACTCTCCAGACCAGCAATAATTGGGTCGATGCATCTCCTGTCGATGTTTCTTCAGTAACATTGGGTGAGGATGGATATGTGAGATTCTCTACTCCTGGTACATTTGTCCCTGGCAATGCTGTAATCGCGGTGTTTGCCGAAGAGGGCGTTACTTATGACTCCATCACAGTAGATGAAAACAAATGCATCAACAATGCGACGCTTCTCTGGAGCTGGACCATTTGGGCTGCAGACGGCTATGACCCGGAAGCCACAGCCGTCAATGCGGATGGTAAGTTGTTCATGGACCGTAATCTCGGCGCTCCGATTTCCGGTATTGGAACGACCGGTGATTATGAACCTGCCTACGCGGTGGGTAACTACTATCAGTGGGGCAGAAAGGACCCGTTCCCGTCCATTGCGGACTATTGTAACTATTACCCATGTGAGTATGTCAATACCCTTATTGGAACTCCGACTTATACCCCGATTGTGGCGCTGAGGGTCAATGGTCAGAGCGCTGCGAAGAATGTGGACAACCAGGTATGGGGCTACAAGACAAAAGAAGATGGTTCTTTTAACATGGATTTGACTTGGCATTCTATAGAAAGGAATAGTATTGCGGCTCCGTCTTCGTCCAATAGCGTCTTTTCGGGCTATGCCGTGGAGCATCCTTACGTCTATATCCTGAATTCGACATATCCGGACGGCGGTTATTACCCGTGGATGACGACCAACGATCAGAGTTACAGGGCATTTTGGGGAGGTTCTGAAGCGAAGAAAACACTCTTCGACCCTTGTCCGATTGGTTGGCGTGTTTGCAACAAAGCTGAGGCAGAGTCATTTATGCAGACCGTATCTTCTTCAACTGCGACTTTGGCATCCAATCTCGTCGGATATGATTTCGACGGACATTATCTGCCGATGACCGGAACGCGCGGTAATAAAGATATGAGGACAACTAATGTGAGGTCTTGTGGGTATGAGACTAAATCGTATATGTGGACATCCGAAATAGTGACTAACCATAATTTTGGTTATGCTTATACGGCGGCGATGATTGCTCCTGCAAATTATGCCGATGCAGGCAAGCCGAATGCACTTAAGATGACAACTGAAGGACAGGACAGGTATTTGACACAAGCATGCCCAGTCCGCTGCGTTAAAGAATAAAACCCCATATCACCATAACTTTTTATCCTGCTCCGTCCCCACGGAGCGGGATTTTTTATTTGAAATCCGAATCCAGTTTTATAAATTTGTGTTTCTGTGGAAATTATTGAAACTAATAACAAATAACATATTGACATGAACAGAATTTATCACATGCTGATGGCCGTCGCCCTTTTCTTGTGCGTGGCATGCAGCCAAAGCCGGAACACGGCCGCTGTCCGGGATTCAGGAACAACATTCGCGCAGGAAGCGCTCCAGCAATACGTCGACAGCGGTCGGCTCCCGGGAGCAATCAGCGTACTATATAATAACGGTATCCAGGAAACCTGCTGCATCGGCTATGCAGACCCGAGGACGAAACGCCCCATCACCATGGATGACGCGTTCATGCAATGCTCCCAGACCAAGGGCTTCTGCGGCGTGACCATTGCGAAGCTCGTTGAGGAAGGCAAGATTTCCCTTGACGACCCCGTTTCCAAATACCTCCCGGAATTCAGCACCCTCTGGGTCCTCGATGGGAAGACTGACAGTACAATGACATTGCACAAGGCGAAAAACGTGCTGACCGTCAGGATGTGCCTGAACCATACGGGCGGATTCCCGTTCGAGTGCAGTGCCAAGCGCAAGGATGTCCGTGGAGGCGGCTGGTCCGGCGGAGCTCCCATCCGTCAGGTGGCATCCATTGCCGCAGAATCACCTATCATGTTCGAACCGGGCACCAAGGCGCTCTATTCCAACACCGGCATTGACATCGGTGCGGCAGTCGTGGAAACGGTTACCGGCATGAAATGGGAAAAATACCTGAAAGAGACCGTCCTGGACCCTCTCGGCATGAAAGACACATGGTTCTGGCCTACGGACAAGCAGATTGAGAACAAGATAGAACTGTTCAATATCAAGGAAGGCCAGCCTTCTGAATGGCTGGAGGAGAACCCTTGGGAACAGCGTCCGTACAATGATTCCCATGTCTTCGCTTCCGCCGGCGCGGGCCTCTGGTCTACTGCCAATGACCAACTCAAGTTCTACAAGATGCTCATGAACCTCGGAGTCGGTGACAATGGCGTACGCATCCTTAAAGAAGAAACCGTCAAGTCCATCCTTGCAGTCAGCACCCGCCCTGCTGGTCTCGGTGATTATTCGCTCGGCCTCACTGCCCCTGTCGTAGACAGCGAAGATGCCTGGTTCGGCCACGGCGGCGCATGGGGAACGAACTGCGTGGTGAACTGGCACAAGAAACAGCTTAAACTCTGGGTGGTCCAGGCCTCATCCGGCAAGAGATTCTGGGGAGAAGCTATGGCTGCAGCGGCAGAAAAGTTCTTCAACAGCGAAATTGACAATTCCTCCGACGCCTACGTAGGCCGCACGGAATAAATAAGACAATATCCGATGACATTCGACTATTGCTGCTCACAGGACGGGCATGGACTGGAAATCCCCGGTTTTTCCGCGGTATTCATACAGACTTTCAGCATCAAGCAGGAAAGGCAGTTTTTTCTTCCGGAAGAATTTGACAAGCATCTTCCGGGCGATGACGATTATGTTTTCCATAAAGAGAAGTTCATCTATGAAGAGAAAGCCGATGCATTGGCCCTCCCGATCGTGCCGATGGGCCGGAGCATCGAGAAACAGATATTTGTCTTGCGCAACGAAGGCCAGTCTCCTGACGAGAAAAATGTCAGGAGGTTTTCGCTGCGCGGATTTGACTTCGAGATGCCGATCGAGCCTGAAGAAGATGAAATCGAGCCGCGTCTGCTCAAATGTCATGTCAATGTGGAGATGTCATTGTTCTTCGGCAATACCGTTTCCTTTACTTACCGTTTCCTTTTCAACGGACATTCGGGAACATTGTCCGCGCCTGTCGGCATTGATCATATAATAGCATTGCTCTCGACCTGGCTGGGGGCGGAATATTGGAGCCGCGACGAATCTGAGTCCTGCGGTGACGGCGAGTCGCGCACGAACATCAATCTCGTGGGCGATTTCAGGGTGGACAATATCTTTTTCGGCGAATCGGGCGAACCGCTGGAAGTCGGCGAGACTCTGCCGATGAGCAGTTCCGAACGCGGTTTCGGGAAAGTGGCGGTCAGGTACAAGCGGTTCATTTACCGATGCTGCACCAAGTTCTGCAGAACGTTGAGCGGCGAGGAAAAGGCCAAATTCCGCAAACGCATGAAAATCATGCCGGTAACCATTGTCAATGATTCCCGCTATGCGATGGTGGACTTGTGGGAGGACATACGTCATCCGCTTCCCGACGGTACGGATTTGTTCAGCAACGACAGGCCGGACAGGTTGACCGAAGCTCAGATTGTCAGCCATATCCGTGACTGGCACAAGCCTGAACTCATCGGTCTTATGACATTGTACCCCGGCGAATGGCCGTACAGGGATGCGGCAGCCTATGACGAGGTCTGCGGCGAAAACATTGCCATAGATACGGATGACCTTGTGCTGGTAAACAGTAACATGAGCATTGTCCTGGGAACTTACGGGCGCCGCGGCGACGGGCTGGATACGGCGGGAACGGTGGAGAAGAAGGGCGTGAACTGGGCGGAACATCTGAAGGAACGCGCGCGTTATCATGTGTCGTGGCCGGAGTATCTGCTTATCCTTCAGATGGTTCTGGCGAAGAAATACGTTATCGGACGTGCCAATGACGTGCTTATCGATGCGACATTGTCCGCCTCCAGCACATCTTCGCTGGACTTGATCGGGCAGAATGCCAAGCTCAGCATGAGACTCTCCCGGATGGTGCTGCAGCTGGACGTGGTGAAGTATTCCAAGTTCGCGTCGCACAAGGTGATGTTCGACCGCACTACCAGGCGTCTGAATCTTGACAATGACCTCGACCGTCTGAATGAGATGATGTCAATGGTGGACAGCAGTTTGCATAACCTGAGCGATTTCAAGTCGATGAAGTCGGACTTCGTGCTGAATTTCATTCTGGCGATAATTTCCGTCGCTTCCACGTTCGAGCTTTTCTTCCAGCAGTCGGAGATGCCGTTCCTGACATATTTCGGCATACAGTCCAGTCATCTGGCAGCCGTGGTGGTGATGGTAGTCGCTTGCGTCACGATTTTCGGTATACTTCTGGTCGTTTCGAAGACCATTCGCACCATTGTCGGCAAGATCAAGGAAATAATAGCATAATATATATGGAGAATATTGTCATTGCACCTGCAACTATTCAAGACAAGGATGCGCTTGCGGATTTGTTTTATGCGCATTTGTCTGAGAATGTCGAATATATTTCCCATGGCGAGATGCAGATGGGGATCGGACATCTTGTTTTCAATGGCGAGGAATATGTGCCGCAACTCGATGCGGACAGCCGTCATCTGTGGCTTACATATATTGAGGAACACATGACGACGGAAGGGACGGCGGTGTTCAAGGCGGAAGATGCCGCAGGAAAGCTGCTCGGCTTCTGCGTCCTCGAAACCGATTCCGACGGCGGCGCGCCTTTCGGCGTGCTTTGCGATATTCTTGTCAATGCTGATGCACGTGGCCGGGGAGTCGGAGGCCGTTTGTTTGCCGCAGCCGAAGATTGGTTCCGCCAGAGGGACCTGAAAGACGTTTATCTCGAATCCGGCAAGAATAATCACAATGCCCATGAATTTTTTATGCGCCGTGGATTCATGAAAGTGTCTGAAGTTTACTATAAAGGTGGCAGATAGTGCGCATCTTCTTGTAGGATAATCTGTTATATGTCATTTTTTCTTCATGGTGCGTACCATGGAGAGGTGGAATTTGCTGGTTTTTGCCTCATTTGGGGTTGTGGAATGTGTTGAAAATCAATGCCATTAAACGTCTTACCCCTCATTTCAGGGCCCTCAGGTCAATATTTTGCTGTATGTAAAAAATATTTTTTTCGGCCCTCAAGTCGTGCGTCTTCAATGACTTAAAATGATGCAATATGAGGTGGAAATGAAAAAAGATGAAAAAAAG
>OFMT01000932.1_pt1 | contig 23543 bp, 30 predicted proteins | sample 1541891 | NCBI WGS metagenome assembly OFMT01 (sample SAMN04209230, study PRJEB22552) | human gut metagenome | biome: gut; material: feces | host: Homo sapiens | place: USA: Oklahoma | reverse complement strand
CCAGTCTCCGTCGCGGGAATAGCGGCGAGAATAGTCTTCATCGCGGGAATAGCCGTCGTCCTCCAACATCTCGATTTTATCGATGTTTTTGATGGTGTCCGTCAGCTTGTGCGCAATTTCGAGATCGCCCGCGCCAAGCTCACCCTTACGTGCCAGCTCGTCGAGTTCGTCGCACAGCATATTACGCAGATCATACATTGCTTTCTTGCTCATGTCCATTCTCCTTTCACGCGATTCTCTCAACCGTCAGGTTCGAGTTGGCGAAGTTGACGGCCTGATTGCTGGTGTTTTCCATTGCGACCGTCAGGAAGCAGCCTTTCGGGACGCAGACTTGCGCGGAAACGTAAATGTTAAAGTAGTTCCCTACCGCCGCAGGCGTGACAGTCGCCGTTGCACTGGTCAGCGGCTCTCCGTTAATGGCAAGCGCCGCCGTGATGGCCTCAACCGTGCCTCCGGTGGGAATAGCGATGTTGCCGCCAAAGGAGACCCTAAACAGAGCGCGGTTTTGATTGGTGAGGCCGCGCAGCGTGATTTGGCCGCTTCCTTCTCTATGCACAATACACGCTTTCCCGCTTACCGCTGTAGCATCCAAAGGAACGCTTTGATTTGACGCAACAGTTACAATGTTGTTATTTACATATTCTGCCATAAATATCATTCCTTTCGTTTACAAATTCTTTTTGGCTTTTCAAATATTTCCTCGCCCGTCCATCCTCTCGAATGTCTATGATATGCAAGCGCTCTATCAAAATTAAGCAAGTCGCACCACTCGGCTATTGTCTTGGAATCCCCTTTATAAGTAACATAAACATTGTCTCGCCTGTTTCTACATTGCCATTTATTGTTTATCCAACGACAATTTTCAGGGCAATAGCCTTTTTCATTGTCTTTTCTATCAAGCGATAAAGTTTCATTATACCCATTGGCTATCGCCCAATTATAAAAACAAGAAAAATCGTTTGCCCATTCGGAACATACCGAAACGCCCCTACCGCCATATCTGCCGAAGTCTTTTGAACTCTGATTATTGCATCGGCATTTCATGCCATGCCATATACGATAAAGACGCGTATTTTTCATTCCGTGCGTTTTATGCTTATCTCCAGATAGTTTACCGGCCATACATCCACAACTATTTATCCTCCGGTCTTTTAACTGGTCAGAACGAACGCGAACATACTTTCCGCAATCACACTTACAAAGCCATCTTCTGGTGTCTTTGTTTATACTATATCCCTCTCGCTCATTTGCCGGAATGAAACGGACAACAGTTAAATAGTTTATGCGCTGGCCTGTGTAATCTACTTTTGGTGTTTTCATAAGGTACGTCCTCCTACAATAATTTAATTAAGCTTAATTAAATTATATCACACTTTTTTCTTGATTTCAAGAAATAATTGTGTTAAACTTAATTAAATTTTAGGAGGTGTGTTATGGCCCAAAACGAACTAAAGAACAGAGCGCGTTTCTCTACCACCATAAGCTTCGAGACAGAGCGAGCGCTAAAAGAGTATTCAAAGGAAACCGGTGTTCCAATTAGCAAAATTGTTGACAAAGCAATTCGCCAATATTTAGAAAGCAAAGGAAATACTTAAAAAATACAGCGGCGAGGCAATAGCCCCGCCGCGTTGTTGTCAGTATCGGCACGGGGCCGACCATCTCGGTAGCGTCACCGATATGGTGACCGAGAAGCTATGCTATGCAGTTGTCAGCAGCCGCAGCCCTGATTGCAGCCGCAGCCGCCGTAACCGCTGCCTGCCCACGGGTTACAGGTAATGTAGGCAGGCGAAGGGCACGGACGAAGCTGAGAGATCAGATAGTTGTTCTGCGCGGCCTGAGATGCCGCCAGCTTCAGATTCTGATTCTCGGTCTGGAGGTCGGACAGTTTGCTCTGCGTCAGGAAGTCGAGGATGGCGCGGCTGTTCTGGTTGTTCGCGTCAATAATGTCGCGCGTGGCGTTCTGTACGGTGTTGCGCGTGTCGCACGCCTGCGTCGCCATGTCGTAGCGCACCTGGGCGATAGCTGCACGGTTTTCGCAGCAACACTCAGCGGCCTGCATCTGCATGGCAGTCAACTGCTGCATGAGAGCCGCCTGCTGGTTACTGCGGGAAAGCTCAGCCTGTGCAAAGCCGTTGGCCATTGCCATGTTGGTGCCGTTGACAAGCTGCGCCTGCTGGTAAAATCCGTCGCAAAGGCCCTGATTTACACTGTCGATCTTACGCTCGACATTAGCAAAATCAGAGGTCAGCACATAGCCATCGACCACGCCGCCGGAATTGCCAGCGTTGTTGCCCCAGCCGTTGCCGCCCCAGCCAAAGACGGCAAAAATGAGGAAGAGAATAATGAGCCATGCGCCGTCACCGCCCCAGCCGAAACCGCCGCCGTTGTTGGTAGGCGAGACCGGCATGGTCAGCATGGGAGCGCCGCCATCGGAAAGAGACATAGTATCACTCCTTTGAAAGATTTTTATTCATCAAATCGTGGCCACGATGTTGATTTTGCCAAAAGTTGAACAAACACTTTGCTTAAATCTTGCTTAGACTTTGCTTATTGCATCAGACTTTGAAACTGCTTTGCCATCTGTTGCAGCTGGTTTAACTGCGCCTGAGAGAGCTTACCGCTCTGCAAAAGTTTTTCAACCTCCGCTTTGGGGTCACCATGAAAATTTGCCTTGAATTGCTGGAACTGCTGCAGCATCTGCATGAAGCCGTTCCCTCCGCCGAGCGCTCCGAAAAAGGGATTATTCATCGCCATCGTCCTCCTTGTGCTTCTTCTTGCCCTTTATTTCGCCCACAAGCGCCGCCAGACGGTCGAACTCATCGCGGGTGACAAACTCTTATCATCCATTTTTTTAGTATCATGAGGTTTGTTTTCAGCGTCTTCCGTGTAATTAAACGTCCTCATTGGAATAGGCGTGCCGCTTGCGTCTCGCTCCTTGATGTGGAAAACCATCGAGTTTGTTTCAAAGATAATTACTCGAGAATTTGGGGCGACCATAAACCCATTTGCTTCTTCTTTTCCTCCGCTAATCCATACAACGCTTGTCTGCATTTGCTGCGGTTGAGCCGTTTGCGCAGGCATTTGTGGCTGCATCATCTGTTGCTGCCGCATCTGCATGAGGTTGTCCGGCATCGGCGGCGGATAATAGGGGTTGAAATAGGGATATGCCATGTTCATTCCTCCGTTTCTTTTACCCAGTAATAAAGCGGGATTTCGTTCTCACTGTTCCAGCTGTCGTAGATCGTCCCATCCTGCACGCACACTACATGTCCGGAGAGGGCGAGAATATACGTACCGTGCGGGTGGTCATCGGCAAACCTCCCGACCGTGTAGCAGTCCGGGCAAGTGTCCGGCATGATGTAGCGCCGATAGCCGAGAGACCGCAGATACGCGCCCCAACAGGCATTTGCATTGGGAAGATCGCCGTCTAAGTATCCCTGTATGCACAGAGCTAAATAGATCTCGCCCCAGTCTTTCCCGGTCGCCTTGCAAATCGCGCGCACGGTGCAGTCGCTGACGTTGCGTCCGTTTGGATTCGGGTTGAAATAGCTATACATGGAACATCTCCGCAAAGTAAACGTATGTTCTCAATTCGTCAGGGTCAGGAAAAAGCGCGAGAATGTCCATCGCCATTTGCTCGGTAAATCCACAAGCCAAAAGTCGTTCGTACATCTCGCGCACCTTCTTTCTTATTCTGTTTTTATGATGCCATAAAATTCGTTTGCCAAATGGTCATCGTTTGGTCATTATTTGGTCAAAAAATATTTCAAAAAAGCTCTTGACATACCACGCATTGCGTGGTATTATAATCACGTAAACAAAAGAGGGCAACAGCCCAGGAGGATATAAAAATGAAGCTTACCGATGGAAAGAAGACCGTGGAGATCAAGATCCAGCGTTGGAACGGTTCCGGCTATGACCCTGATTGGAGCGCCGATTACTTTAACGCAGGCTCCCTCCCGTACGATGAAGAGACCGACACCTACACCGTCGAAGATGTAGATTACTGCATCGAGACCGCGAACAAAACAAACGAAGACGGCGCTTGCGGCAAGTACGACGAGAACGGCGATCTTGTCCGCGACGAAGACATGTTCGTTTTTGTCGAGGAGCTGAATTAAAGGAGGAGTTTACCATGACCGATAAGCAGTTTTACAGCATCTTTTCGGACGCGCTCTCGAACGAGGGCGCGCCCCGCGAAGCCTTTGTCTCCGATTGGGCCCTTAGTTCCATTTGGGACGACGATAATCAAGATGTTCCGGAGGAGCGTATTGCCGAGGTCGGTGGTATTTGGGATGTTGCTCATCTATCGATCTGCGACATCCGCCAGTATACGGGTCTGTCTCAGGCGAAATTTGCAACTCGCTTTTGCATCCCTCGCCGATCTATCGAGGACTGGGAGTCCGGTGCAAGGCACTGCCCCGACTATCTGCGGTTGTTGCTCGCACAGGCCGTTGGATTGTACAACGATCGTCGGTTTTGCGGCCAGATCAATTCTCGCCATGCGGACTAAAAAATGTGTAACCTGCGGCAAGATTTTTTCCACCGATCGCGCAGAGCAGGCGAAGTGCGAGGACTGCCTTGCCGCATCCCGGTCAACCACCCTGCGCACGCGAACCTGCCACACCTGCGGGGCCAACTTCATCGGAGGGCCCAGAGCCAGCTACTGCCCAACCTGTCGGGCAGAGCGGCAGAAGGCCCAGAAGCAAAAGTACCGGGCCACCGGTTTTTCCCGGCATCTGGGAGATATCGATAACTGCGTGATCTGCGGTGGAGAGTATGTCATCCAATCTGGCTTGCAAAAGTATTGTCCAAAATGCGCCCCGGATGCCGTCCGCGAGATCGACCGCGCGCAGTCAAAAAACTGGAATACCGCACACGATTACTACATAAAACGCCGCAAAAAATCCCGCAGCGGCGTAAAGGTCTGTGTTGTCTGCGGCCGGGAGATAGTGCCCGGTACCCCTACCGTCACCTGTTCCCCCGAGTGCGCCGCCGCCCACCGAAAAGAGGTTCAGAAACGCGCGGACGCCAAGCGCCGGAGCGGGACGAAATCAAAGCAAAACGAAGTCAAAAAAGAGAGCACCGATTAACCTCGGTGCTCTCTTTGCCCATCCGCGATTTTTTTGTATGCTCGCCTGCGGCAGCGGTTGACCGCCTCCGGCGACAGGTGCAGCGCTGCACACACTTGCGCGTAGCTCTTGCGCCGCACGTCGCACTCGATAATGCACGCCGCCTCGTCCTGCGGCAGCTCGAAGGATAAGATATACGCCACGGCCCGCTTGGGGGCCATAGAGGATAATTGCGCGCGGATTGACCTGTGCTGACTGTCCATGCCCGTGTAGGGCTTGCAGAGGCGCTTGCGCGTGGGCTTTCGCCGCCCGCTCCTTCCTGTGCCCGAATCGGACACCGTTATTTTGTTGCTCTCTGGATCATCGTCACGACTTCCTGCCGCGTGATAAGTCTCTGCGGCGCGCTGCCGTCCGTAATGCCAGCCGCCTTTGCCGCCGCCCAGTCCTTCGCCGCCCACGAAGAGACGGGCTTGGTGCCGAGCTGCGATAAATAGCTGTCCATCATCTTGTTAAACGTTGCCTGATCCATGTACTCCTCCATTTCCGGCGGGTACTTCCCCGCCAAGATCATGCTCCCTGTGTATCGCATATGGTCGTCCCATTGAAAATGCGGCTTGTCGGGGAATTTCTTCCAGTCGCCCCCCCACGAAAAACCGACTTGCTTGCCGATCTGCCCGCAGCGGGCGAAGAACGACGGATCGTCGTACTCATGCCCCTTGACGTTTTTGCAGATGTCGAACGCCAGCCCCGCCTTAACGCCGTGGAACGTCGGCCTTGTCGCGTTTTTCGCCGCGTAGCCCATGCGCGCAAGATAGCGCTGATACTCGTCATCTCGCACCGTCTCCGTCACCAGAACCGGAAGCCCCGCTTCCTTGCAGAGGTCGAGGAATATGACACAGTTTGCGCGCACGTCCGCCCGCAGGTCAGCAATGTCCCTACTGTGATACATCGCTGTCACCCTTGCCGTCCTCGTCCTTGCTTTTGTTGTAGCTGGACGTCGACACGCCGATGAGCGCGCCGATAAACAGCGCCACGGCGCTGATGGTGGTCGTGACCTGCTCGGTGTACCCCCACCCCCACACACCCGCGAGGGCGGCGTAGAGGCCGGAGCAGGCGGGCAGTACGATGAGCACGAGCCACTTGAGCACATCGTACACCTTGTTATTCAGTTCAAATTTCATTGTTCTTCTCCTTTCGTTTCCGTCCAACGATAATTTCTACCAGTGTCAACAGCCCAGTAAAGGCTTCAATGATGCCGCCCGTACCCAGCAGGTACGGGAAGAGGTTGTCCCACTGCCACCCTTTGATGCTGTAAAAGATGACCGTGTAGATCACAAAAGCGGCGATGAAAATGCCAACGATAATCAAAATGATGTTCCTCGTTCGCAATTTTGACGCCTTTTTGATAAGGTGCTTCATCCGACCGCCCCACTCAGCAGCCACGCGATAAAAGCGCCCGCCAGCGCCGCGAGAGCCTTGTCGACCAGCCCGTCCCAGCGCTTCCCTGCCTTGCCCGTAATGGCTTTCACGTCCTCTTTGATCTCCTTGACATCGCCCTCGACGGTCTCCTGCTTGGTCGCCAGCACCTCGACCGACGTTGCCAGCCTGTCAAGCGCCGTTTGGTGCTCCTGTAACTCATTGATTCGGTGTGTATTGCTCTTGCATCGGCTTTCGATCAGCGCGATCTCTGCATCATCGTAGTGCTTTGCATTATCCATATCCCGCTCCCTTTCTGCGGCCTTAGACCGCCGTGAAATAGTTCCCTACCAGCTCGTGCGGCAGATACTGCAAGACGATCTTCCCGCCCGCGGCCTCGCCGGTACGCTCGCAGAGGTACGCCTTGCCGTCCTCGCTGTCGAGGTAGTACTTGCCATACTCGTACTCCATACCGCGGCTTGCGGGGATGGGGTCATCCTGCGTGCCCGCGTGGGTAACGTCGATCACGACCCACAGCGCGGGCGTTGCGGCAGGATTCCAGTCGGTCTGCGAGGTGTGCGCCTGCCGACACTTGTACACCTTGCCGCCGTAGCTCCTGCGGTCGCCCTCCGCGTAAGCAACAGGATACGCCCATGCCGTGATGAGCTCGGGCACAGTCGCCGCCTCGCCGTCGCTCAAGCTGACCGCCGCCTGCTCGATGATAGGCCGCAGCTCCACCGCACGGGCGTATGTGACCGGCGCGCCCGCAAGGGCGGTAACGGTCGCTTTGGCGTTCTCCGCCTCCGTAGGCTTTCCCATCTTGATACTCACCGTGCCGTCGCGGTGGTCAGTGATGTCACCCGCAAGGCTGTACTCGCTGTTGTCGTACTCGTTGACGACCTCTTTGGTCTCGCCCGTGGGATTGCCCTGCTCGTCCAGCACGTCCATCATCTCGCGCTGGACGATGCTCCACGGCGTGTTGTCAGGCAGCAGCGCCGCCGCCTGCGCGTGGGTCATGGTGAGCGTGATGGTCTTGGTATCGCGGCCGTTCCAGTTGCGGTCGTTGTTCGCACCGCTGACCGCTGCGGGATATTCCGTGTTGTTGACTTTGATGTGGATACTCATGTGTGCTCCTTTCTATTGCGGCGTGGCGTTCTCTTGCAGCCACGCCAGAAGATCGCCCGAGGGGGCTTCGTCGAAAGTAATGGTGCGGTATGCTGTGTCCCGCCACCCGCGACGCTGGTCCCATGCAGTGGAGGCAAAACCGCTTCCCAAATATGACATGTTGGGATTGTCCCCCCTGTTTATTATTTGGATTCCTGTAATTGTTTTGGAGTCTCCTTCGTAGTGTGCGCGTGTGCTAAACGTGGTTGACGTAGTAGAAACAGGGATTGAAAGTGTCTGATTGAAGTACCACGTCAAGCTCACATCCGGCTCAAAGTTGATATCATACCCCGTCCCGTTGATCAGCGTCCTGCCCTTGAGGATGTTGTACACCGTGCCGTTTACCATACATTTCCCGCCCTTGACGGTGTAGACCGTGCCGTTGACGAGCGTTTTGTGCGTAGCGGGTGGTGGCGGAGTGACATTGCCCGAGCTGTCTACTTCCATGTCCTGCGGAAGAACCAAAGCGGGGCGGATGCCGAACGAGCTGGATGCTTTGCTGGCCTCGCAGACGCCGTCGTAGTTGACGAGCCACACCAAGCTGGTGCTGTTGGTGATCGGGGAGCGGAGATACCAGTAGTCGGCCGAGCCGTTCAGTTTCGCAATACGCTTGTTGTTGGCGGACGTGCCGGTTCCGGCCTCGAAGTAGGACAGCTTCGCACCGTCTACCGGGAAGTAGGAGTTATCGCTGGTCGTGAAGCCAATCTCGTAGCCGGACAGCAGGAAAATCTTGCAGAGCAGGCCATTTGCACCGCTTTGATCCGAGCCACCGGAGCCGCCGTTCTTACGGTACGGGGTCTTCACCTGCTTGATTGCGTCCCTGATGTTGCTCTCAAACGCGTTCAAGAACGTGCTGTTCAGTAAGCTGTGGATGGTGATGTTCTCCAGATTGTTATCATCCGAGCTGTGCCATCGTGTGGCCTCGAGGATGTCCTTCATCAGCAGCCAAGTGCCGTCACAAGAGCTATCATACATGCTGGACGGCTTGCCCTGATGGACGACGATAAACTCTTTTGCCGTACCGCCTACTTTCAGCTTGACAATACTGCCGACGGCCTTGGCGCCAAGTTTTGCATTTGCCATCTCAGCGCCTCCTTATTTGAAGTACCAGTTGATAGCGTAGTTCTCGGTGGGTGTGGTCTCCGTGCTCACCAGCGTCTGCTTGACGATGTTGCCGCTTGCGATGTAGTCGCTGCCGCGCGTCGCCGCCACAAGCCCGCCCGAGCCGTTGCCCTTGATAAGAGAGGTGGTGGATGGGACAGACGGGATGACTGTCGTGTCTGGAAGTGCGCCTACTTCAGAGGCTGTATAACTCGGCTTTGTCGCCGCTTTTGCCCACTCAGGCACGGTCGGGTCGGTTTCCTTGTAGCTCTGCAAAGCGCTGTCAGCCTTGCTCAAACTCGTCTGCACGTCTCTTGCAAGGTCAGATTTTGCCACTGTCGACTTAAACGCCAGACTGCCGAGATCGCTAAACCACTTTGCGATTTTCCCGAACAGCACGGAGAGCTTTTCGCCCGTCGCAATGTTTGTGCGGGTACTCGTTGCTGTGAACGCCGCCGTGACGTTGCTGCCGTCGCCGGTTTTGCCCAGCTTATCGACGAGTGCCGAGTACACGCCGCCAGACTGTACAGGGTTGGTGCTGCCCTGCGTAGGCGTTGCGTCGGTAGTTACCTTGACGTCCTTGATAGCATTATCAATGTATGCAAAGATGTCCTGGTGCTTGTTTTGAGGGTCATACACTGAGGCCAGCATGTCACCCGTACCAGCACCAGAAGCGCCACGGCAATAGCCTGCGTCATAGCTCGTGCCGTTCGACAGCGTCACGATAAGGTGATAGTCGCTCTGCCGGATGGTGATGCCAGTAATCGTGGGAGCATCTGCGCCGGGATTGCCCTGTGGACCAATTTCACCCTGAATACCCTGCTTACCCTGTTCACCCTGAATACCCTGCTTACCCTGTTCACCCTTGTCGCCTTTTTCGAGCACAAGGTTAAGCACCTGATTCGGAGCTTCGCCGGTAATGGTCGCGCTCGCCACCTTCCCGGACGTGACCGAGCCGATGGTCAGCACGTTTGCGGGGCCGGTCGCGCCAGTCGCGCCGGTGTCGCCCTTGCTGCCCTGCGGGATGCCAAGCGCCAGCGTACCAGTCGACTTGTCGTAAGTTGCCGTTGCCGAGCTTCCAGCGGGTAGCGTTGTCACCGTGACTGATACAACACTCAGCGTGACAAAGTTCAGCAGCGTTTCGCCTTTCAGCTTCTTCGCCTTGCCGCTCTGCTCAAGCACAAAAAGGTCTTCGCCCGTGATCTGTAACGCTTGCGTGAGGTCGGAAATTGCTTTATCAGCCATCAGTTACCTCGCTTTCTTTCTCGAGCTTCGTCTTGCCCTCTTTGGCGGGCGGCTCTGCGGGGACGTGCGCCGCCTGCTGGTCAAGCCGCTCGAGGATCGCATATGCCTGCCTCAGCTCTCCCTTGACCTTTGCCATCTTCTCCGCGTCGTTCGCGGAGATCATCACCAAGGACAGCGTATTAAATGCGCTGTCAAGGATCTGCATTGCCTGCTTTGTCATAGTGCCTCCTTATCCCGACTCCCACCAAGAGTCGGTGTAGATTTCTGCGTTGTAGGGTCTCCACGTGTCCGTGTAGATGTATGGCGTATACGCTCGCCACATATCCGTGTAGATGTACACAGCGCCGCCCGAAGTGCCGCCGCCCTCTGTGGTAAACGATCCGCTGTCGGAATAGCTGGTCTCCACCCATTGATTGAGGTTGGTGTCCCAATAGCAGAGCACTGCCTCCCAATCGTAGGTTTCGCCGGGGGTAAGTCCGTCGAACGAATCCGTAAACGTGTTGTTCGTGCCGGAATCCTCGTTCGAGGTCAAGTAATACCCGTACCCCAGAATGCCGGTCACGTAGATCGCACGCGCTCGATCATGGTAGCTGTCTCCGTAAAATGTGCCGTTGAGAACGGCTGTCGTCGACCCCGTCGCCGTAACGCTGACGCTAAAACTTGCCATGCGTCACCTCACCTGACGGAGGAAAAACAGTTTTCCCCAGCTGCCAGCCGGTAAGTTATCTCCGTACATCTGGCTGCCGATATACAGCTCGCCGCCGCCGAGCGACACAATGTTGTTGGACAGCGTGATAAATCCACCGTAGGGGCCGCTGGCTTTTAGGTATACATTGGTCGCCGATTCCAGCTTGATACCGCCATAGAGGGTTTTGATGCCGATACCGTAGTCAACGTTCGTCTCGACAAGCGAAATTTCGCCCACTTTGGTATTGCTGTTAGCCAGCAGTTCCACCGTCTGGCCTCGTAACTTTCTCGCTGTGATAGAAGTGCTGTCAATGTACGTTGCGATCGCGCTGTCGACCTCGCTTGCGCTCAGGCCCGCGTTGCTGTCGACGTAGCTTTTCGTTGCGTAGCTTGATCCGTCCTTGAGATCTCCGACACTGATACTGCTTGCTTGGATTTTGTCGGCTGTCAGCGTACCCTTGATATTCGCCGCATCGACGTACAGATTGTCCGTCTTGATGCTGCTGCCGTTGATCTTGGTCGTGCCGCTCGCGTCCGTCACCGTCAGGCCGTCCAGCGTGGTCTTGACCTCAGTGTACTTGCCGTCGATGCCCTCGACCTTGAGCATGATCGCCTCGCTGGTCTTGGTGATAGTTGAGCGTGTTTCGGCAATCTTACGGTTGAACTCTTGCGTAATGTACCCATCAGATGGGTATTCGTCTTCCATCTCCGCTTCTCCGGGGGAAGAAATACCCGCGTATCCGCGCCCATCGTCAGAGAGTTTAGACAACGGCGAATAAATGCCACCAACCGTCACGCCGTCGCCCAGCTCTGCCGCTGGATCGATGTTTGCCGCGCCTGCTTCGTATGCCTGATACTGGTAACCTTTCATGGCTTGCAGTAAGGAATTTACCATTGGCTGCGTAGCGTGTGGGCAACTTGCAATGACTTCCATGCCGGTATCATCGCCGGCCGTCAAACTGTTCTCGTCGTCCACAAGCAACGTCACACGGGAAATAGGCTTGTACTTGCCATTGTCGGCAAAGCTCGTAATGTCGCCGCCGACGTAATATTTATCAGACAAGGATCCTCACCCCTCCAAACGTAATAGCGCTGCCCGCTTCTGTAATGAGATAGTTCGTTTCGGTAGGCATAGACAACAACGGAATAAGCAATAGTTTCCCTGCATCGGTGATAATCCAATTCCCACCGTGCGCCGCTGCGATAAAACATAGCTCATTGCGGATGGTGTAATCATTTGCGGGATAGTCGATGGTATACGAGCTATTGAGCACTGTGCGACTGTCCATCTCCACGCCCATCAACTGGCAAAAGATGTTTACAGCGTCAGGCATAGCCATCGGGAAGTTAAGCGACTGGTCTGGCTCCCACACAACGTCAGCCTTTCTCATAGCGTCGTATGCTTCGAGTTCCCAGTAATCCCCATCGCAAGAACGGCGGTTGGTAAAAAACACGCCTTTTGGGATCCAGTCTGTCACCTGACTGCCATTAACAAGCCTGAGATAACGCTTGATTGTCGCGGCGCGCGGTACGTTGTCCGCATACAGTGCCAGTTTTAATGTTGCGCAGCAGGCGTTTCCGATGCCGAATTCTTCAAACAGCTGCGATTCGACAGAATGGGACACTTCCGCGTCTTTGCCATATTCCGTTCCCGCAACGTCAAATTTGTACTCTCGTTCTGTGCCGGGCTTGTGGAGCAGCTCGCGCCACAGCGCACTTGTTGTCTGCCCCATGTCACACCTCGATCAAGTTAAACGTCGCGCCGCCCCACACCTCATTGTCGTCCGCCGCTTCTTCAAGCGTGCATTCCATCGACGAGCAGTAAAACGTGCTAGTTCGGACGCCATGCAAGTCAAGATACTTGACCGTGCACGTTGTTTTATTGAGGTCATCATCGAGCTTTGCCAGCTTATCGCGAGGCATAGAGCGCGTTGTATAGCTCAGTTTCCGCTTGGTGGTGATCTTGTCGCGGCGCATTTTGCCGTCTTTGGTACGGGTGGTCTTGTCGCTGTCAAGGTCGTTTCTGCTCCACCCGTAGCCTTTCGTTGCGATTGCGGACGAGTAGTCCGTGCCGTTGATAATAAGGACTTCCATGTTACCCCTCCTTAGTACAGCAGCACGGGCTTACCTGCCGCGCCCACTCTGCGCCTCTTGTCGCGAGGCTCACGGCTTCCCTACTGAGGCTTTGCTGCCACTGGCCGCGCGCCCGTTGAGGTCGCTGCTCGGGAGTGAACGCTTAGCCCTTGCCACCACAGGAAGGCTTGCAGCCCACGACCTTCCCTCTCTTGCCGGCGACACGGCGGGCAAAACCCTCTCCGTCAACGCATTGGGCTATAGGATAACACATTTCGCGAGCGCATCGCCGCGTTCCGTTTTGTTCGCGCTGGGTACAAGGCAGGTAGCTGTGCAAACTGGCCGTGCACCCGTCTGCGGCGCTCGGCCTGCGAGATTAAGGATACGGTATGGGAAAGAAACTCGATAAGAAGGCCAAGGCCGCCGTGGCAAAGGCTGCCAAGGGCGTCAAAGCTGCTAAAGTCGACAAGGCCGTCAAAAAGTTCCGCAAACTCGAAGGCAAGCTGTGGACTCGCGAGTACCTGCTCAAGATTGCCGAGTTCGATGGAGCGACGATTGCTCCTACCAACGGTGCTGCCGCCCGCGCCGACGCCATGGGCACCCTTGCCGGCGAGCACCATAAGCTCCTGACCAGCGAAAAGTCTGTCAAACTCGTGCACTCGCTGGCACGCGAGACCGTCGCCGGCGGCAAGATCGACGATCCGCAGCTGCTCGACGAGATCCGCGTGCTCGGCCGCGACCAGCGCGAAGCGAGCGTCATTCCCACCGAGGAGGCCGAGGCCTGGACCAGGCTCACCTGCGAGGCCGACGCCGTGTGGCACAAGGCCAAGACGGCCAATGACTGGGCGAGCTTTGAGCCCTACGTGGATAGAATCGTCGCCCAACTTAAGCATCAGGCCGAGCTCATGGACCCCAAGCGCGACCCATACGATGTTTGGCTCGACCAGTACGAGCGCGGCCTTTCCGCCAAGAGCTTCGATGCGTTTTGCGATGAGGTCAAGGCCACGGTCGCGCCGCTCGTGCACGCCATCGGCGAGCGCGGCCAGCAGCCCGCTGCCGACTTTTTGCACGCCCGCGTGCCCGAGGCCGCCCAGCGCGCCATGAGCTTCGACCTTATGAAGCTCGTCGGCCTGGACCTGAACGACACCACGCTTGCCTTTACCGAGCACCCGTTTAGCGAGGGCTTTGCCGTGGGCGACGCGCGCATCGCGACGCACATCTACGAAGACGACTGTATCTCCAACGTCTACAGCATCATCCACGAGGCGGGACACGCCATGTACGAGCTGGGCGTCAATCCCGTCTATGCGCGCACCTGCCTGGAGGGCGGCACCTCCATGGGCATCCACGAGAGCCAGAGCCGCTTTTTCGAGAACACCGTGGGTCGCAGCCGCGCCTTTATGGGCCCGCTGCTCGAGGTGCTGCGCCGCCACGCGCCCGAGGTCTACGGCAACGTCAACGAGGACACGCTCTACCGTGCCGTGAACATCGCGCAGCCGTCGCTGATCCGCACCGAGGCGGACGAGCTCACTTATCCGCTGCACGTTATGGTGCGCTACGAGATCGAGCGCATGCTGTTTGCCGGCGAGGCCACGGCCAAGGACATCCCCGCGCTTTGGAATCGCTTTATGGACGAGTACCTGGGCATTCCCGTTCCCGACGACACGCACGGCTGCCTGCAGGATACGCACTGGAGCGGTGGCTCGTTTGGTTACTTCCCCACCTATGCGCTGGGTAGCGCCTACGACGCCATGTTTGTGCCGGCCATGTGCCGCGATGGCGTCGACCTTACCGGTGCCTGTGCGAGCGGCGATTTGGCGCCCGTCCGTGCCTGGCTGGGCGAGCACATTTGGCAGTGGGGCCGCGCCAAGGACGCGCCGGAACTCATCAAGGGCGCATGCAGCATGGCGTTCGATGCCCGCTACTACTGCAGCTACCTGCAGGACAAGTTCACCACGCTCTACGAGCTGTAAGGCATAACCGACACGTCAACGCAAAGGGGACGCCGCGGAACCAATCCGCGGCGCCCCCTTTCCACCTAGTTGTTTAAGAACGTCCCCAATGACTACCTTACAGAGCCTCGAGCGCGTTGGCGATGCGCTTCATGGCGGCGTCGGCGGCAGCTTGGTCGGGGGCTTCGGCCAAAACGCGAATCACAGACTCGGTTCCACTCTTGCGCACGAGCACGCGGCCCTCGCCTGCCAGCGCAGCCTCGGCCTCGGCGATGGCGTTCTGCACGCCCATGTTCTCGAGCGCGGCGTCCTTGTCCGCCACGTGCACGGCCACCTGCGCCTGTGGCAGCAGCTTGCACGGAGCCGTGAGCTGCGAGAGCGTCTCGCGCTCGGCACGAATCACTTCCATCACGCGCAGCGAGGTCATAATGCCGTCGCCCGTGCGCTCGATATCGCCAAAGATCGTATGGCCCGTCTGCTCCCCGCCCAGGCTGTAGCCGCCCTCGCGCATCTTGGCATACACGTGACGGTCGCCCACGCCGCTGGTCACGGCGCTCAGTCCGGCAAGCTCCAACGACTTGATCAGGCCAAAGTTGCTGGCGATCGTCGGTACCACGGTACCGCCCGAGAGACGCCCGTGCTTGTTCAGGTACACGCCGCACACGTACAAGATCTGGTCGCCGTCGACCACGCGGCCGCGCTCGTCCACGGCCAGGCAGCGGTCGGCATCGCCATCGTAGGCAAAACCCACGTCCAGGCCCTGCTCCACCACATGGCGCTGCAGACGCTCCATATGCGTGGAGCCGCAGTCGACGTTGATGTTAAAGCCATCGGGCGCGGCATTGATCACGCGCACGTCGGCACCGAGCGCGTCAAACACCGGCTTGGCCACCGAGGAAGCCGAGCCGTTGGCGCAGTCGATACCGATCTTGACGCCCTGCAGCGAAAAGTTCGCACTTGCAATGAGCGAAGCAATGTAGCGGTTGCGGCCCTGCATGTAGTCCACCGTGGCACCGATGTGGTTGCCCGTGGCCAGCGGAACTTCGCTCTTGCCATCGATGTAGTCCTCGATGAGCTCCAGCACGTCCTCGTCCATCTTAAAGCCGTCGCTGTTGACGAGCTTAATGCCGTTATCGCAAAACGGGTTGTGGCTCGCGCTGATCATGATGCCGCAATCGAAGCAGCCTTCCACAGTCTGATGCGCTACGCCCGGCGTGGGGATCACGTGCAGCATATAGGCGTCCGCACCGCTCGCGACCAGGCCGCTCACCAGCGCCGCCTCAAACATATAACTCGAGCGACGCGTGTCCTTGCCCACGATCACGCGTGCCTTGCGCTCGCGGTTGGCGCCGTAATACCAGCCCACAAAACGGCCAATCTTATAAGCGTGCTCTACCGTCAGCCCAACGTTGGCCTCACCGCGAAAGCCGTCGGTGCCAAAGTACTTCATGCGCTCTCCTTACAAAATAGGGGCGAACAGATTGCCTGTCCGCCCCAAAATGGTACTCGATTATCTGCGCTACCAGAAAAACCCTACGCCGACGCGCTGTCGCGAGCCGCCTGGCATGTAGGAGTCTGACGCAGCGTAAGCGGCTTGTCCCCCGCCTCGGCTGACGTGGTCAGCGTATATGTGATCGTCGTCGTCTCGCCAGCATGCAGGTCAACGGTGCCCGAATAGAAGGGGATTCCATGCCACGTAGCGGCGCCAAGACCAAACTGGGTGCCCTCGACGGTCAGATCAGTAATGTTGCCGCCCGTCGGGGCAAACAGTGAGACATTCAGACGCTCGTCGTCACGCGCGGCATCGGGTGCGCTCGCCGCAACGTAGTCGGGCAGCTTGCCGGCCTCCTCCTGCGTCATGATGTTCGTCAGGGTAACGGTGATGCGATAGGAGCACGTGCCGTCACCGTTCTTGATGCCCTGGCCAATCTGCGTATCGGCGTTCAGGTACCAGTCGAGCTTGGAGAAGCTCAGGTTGTTAAAGTAAACGCCGGCAACGGGATCGGCACTCGGGTCATCCGGATTGGGCAGCGAAGCGTCAATGCCCGTCTCTTTGATGGCATTCTGCTCATCATCGTTTCTCATCCACGCGATCAGGCGGCCCTCTTCGGCACCGCGCTCAACGGCGCTGACAAGCTTCGCAACATCGACATCGCCGATACCGCCAAGAATCTTGTCGAAGGCAGCGCTGGCGACGGATGCAAAGATGCCGTCAGACTCCTCGACCGGATAGTTCCAGTACACATCGTGCATGAGGACCTTTGCGGCGTTGGTGCCGTCGACAACCGTTCCGTCGGGCAGTGACACGTTACCGACCAGGCCCAGCAGATACTGCAGGAACACCGGGTCGATACCGATGACGCCATCAACGTCCTGTCCATACTGGGACTTCCACAGCGCGGCGACACGCTGCGAGTTGCGGGGCCAATCAGGCGAATAGGTATTGCCCGAGTTGTACAGGTTACTGTGGTTGCCGAACAGCGCCTCATCCTCTTCGTCGACGCTCTCGACTGCCTCATCCTCGCTGAGTCCAATGCGGGGAACAAACTCGCCAATCGACATCTGACCGTCGGTGACCGAAATCAGGCCCTGCGAACCGCCAAAGCCGCCGCAGGCACGAATCTCGACGTTGTTCATGGCGTACATAAGGTAGTTGCGCGTCTGGCCGTTGGCGCCGAGCATCTGGGAAAGGACGGGGGCGACCTTCTCCGCCGCGTCAACCGCGCCGTTGAGGGTGGCAAAGCCGTCCTTGGCCTTATCGACCAGCTCGGTCACCTGGGAAATATGAGTATCGCCAATGCCCTGGACCTTCTCGTTGGCGCTCTTGAACACCTTCGAGCTGCTGGAAAGCGAATCGGCGACCGCCTGCAGCGCGGACACGTTAATCATGCCGTCCTGGAACAGCTTGCCGGGCGTGGCCTGCGAAAGGTTGTCGGCCATGGGAACCAGCGCGTTGCTCGAGACATCGGACAGGGCGTCGATCATGGTGCGGGCTGCGTTGATGTCACTGCCATACACCGGGATAAACGATGCCGCCGTCCACAGCGGGCTCGAGGTCTCCGCCTTCATGCTGTCGCAGAGCTCATCGATCTTCTTCGCGTCGTCAGGCAGCGTCGAAAAATCGCCCGACGTGACCTTGTCCTTAAGGCCACCGACGATCTCGACAGCCTCCTTCGCTTCGCTCTTTACAGTCTTTGCCGAGTGAAGCAGCATAAAGCCGCTTGCGCCAAGCGCAACGAGAAGCACCGCGACTACAACGGCAATAATGGCGCCGGTGTGACGCTTTTTGCGCTCGCCCTTGCGATGGCGATGACGGACCAGACCGTCAGAGGTCGAACTCGACGAAGCATCGCTACCGTAGTTCAAGCCAAAATCGTAATAATCTTCCTTGGAACCCGAGCCCGCAAACTCGGCACCGCTATCATCCAGGCGGGCGAACGTGCCTGTCTCGGAGGCGCCGGTGTAAATCGTGCCGAGGTCACCCGTAAGCCCCGCGCCACCGGCAGAGGGAGTATTGTTGTCGGCCTTGCCGGCATTAACGTTGCCGGCGCCATTCGCGGCGTTGGCAGCACCTGCGTTGTTCGCAGGTACCGAAGGAGCCCCGCTCGGCTGCGACGCAGAGGTTGCACCGCCCGCAAAGACATTTCCTCTTGCACGGCCGGTCTTTTTTGCCTTTTGAGACTGCTCGTACAGAGCGGTAAACATCGCCGTCTCGCCCGGGGACACGCGCTTACCGGAACCGCCCTGTCCAGCGCCGCCCGGCGTGCCGGCCTTACCAGCCCCGTTCGGACGCGGCGGAACTGCAGGGCGGCCGCTATCGCTGCCCTTAAAGTGATTACCAGCCATAAAGAAATCCTCGCAATTGAGTCGCAATGAAAAAGTCCATAACGTTACTAGTTTATGGCATTTTGAGCATCGACAGCTAAACTCCAGACACGGACATCAATTGGCGAAAATGCGGCACAACACCTTTTCCGTCTTGGCAGCGGCGCTAGCTACACCGTGAGGAACATCATCACGATGATCATGACAAAGCCGATAAGGTCGGTCGGCAAAAACACCGTCCCCAGCATAACGGCGCTGGTGATGGTCGCCGAAACCGGCTCCACAGTTCCGATGAGGCTCGCGCGCACCGAGCCGATGTCCTTAACGCCCTGCATATAAAGCATGTAAGCAAAAAACGAGCCGATAACCACGAACACCGCGAGCGCCTCGATGCCGGCAGCGTCGAGCGCCGGCATATGCGCCCAGGGCTGCACGAAGACGCACGAGACCACGCCCGCCGTGAGCATTGCCGAGCCCGTGACGATGGGGCTGCCGTATTCGGGCAGGATCTTGGCGGGAATCACCGCCATACACGCGGCGCTGACCGCACACATAAGACCTGCTGCCAGGCCAAGCGGCGAGATATTCAGGCTGGTGGGGTCGCCGCCGGTGGCGATTAAAAAGGTTCCACCCAGAGCCAGGCCAATGCCGATGACTTCGCGAGTACGCGGCATACGGCGATCGGTCACGCAGGCGTAGCCCATGATGATAACGAGCTGCAGGCACTGGAGCACCGTCGCGGTTCCGGCGTTCGTCAGGCGCACGGCCGAAAGATAGCAAAACTGGTTGAACAGCAGGCCAAAAGCGGTAAAGAGCAGCAGCTGCTTGCGATCAGCGGGCGTCGTCCAAAGCTTGACCAGGCGTGCGCGGTCGCGCGTGACAACCACAGCCATAAAGAGCAGGCCGGCGAGAATCTGACGCACGCTCATAAGCCACAGCGTATCGACATGGTAGGTATCGAACAAAAAACTCGCGCTGGTGCCCGAGAAGCCCCAAAACGAACCGCCCACCAGCGTAGCCAAGACGCCCGTGATCATCTTGCGCGTCGAAGCGCTGTTCAGGCGGTCGCGCCATGCGCGACGGGTGTTGCGGCTGAGCTCGTCGGTGCCCTCGGGCACATCAATGTTCGATATATCGGTCATCGGCACCGAAGCCCCTGCGCCTTCGACCTGCTCGACACACTCTTTGCTCATTCCACTCCCCCGAAACAGCCTGGAAACAATTCGGCTTACCTTACCACGGCGAAGTCACCAGCTGGAGGCTTGTCCGCTTATCGGTAGGACAATTCCGCAGGCGTCTTTCCATAGCTCGATACCGCAATGGCCTTGCATTATGCGACAGCCAAATCGCGGCAGCAGGCTCTTTTGAAATGGATGCGACAAAGCCCCCGAATTCCACAATGTAAGCGATTTTTAAAAATGTTCTTGCCACCGAGTTCAGGCTCCGTTATATTATCCCTTGCGCGCTTGCGCACCCTTGATCGGGCGTTTAGCTCAGGGGGAGAGCGCTTCCCTGACACGGAAGAGGTCAGAAGTTCAAATCTTCTAACGCCCACCAAATGTTCGCAGCTCAGAGGCTATGTCCTCTGGGCTGTTTTGTTTTATGTCGCCAAATCAGCTGGCAGCTCCAACCGCCCAACTAGCCAAAAGCCGACCATCTACTTGCCGATCTATTCATCGGCATAACCAATCAGTCCGCACCGCAACTTCTCAGCAAAACGCCGCGATGTCTGCGCCCTGCGGTATCCTTGAGCCACTTACACCTGCAGCACCAAGGAGCCACCATGCGCACCGAGCTCGATGTCCCCTTTTCGCACAAAGAAGAAGCCAAGGCGCTGGGCGCCAAATGGGACCGGACCAAGAAGATCTGGTATGTGCCCAGCGGCGTCAACCCCGAGCCCTTTGCCGAGTGGCTGCCCGGCGTGGATCGCTCCGACCCCTCAGCGCCGTATATATATCTAGTACTGGGCAAGCGCGAGTGCTGGAAGTGTCACAAAGAGACCTCGGTCGCGGCCTTCGGCATTCCCTATCGAACCGATAACGACGAGAGCATCGCCATCGCGCACGCGCCTAACGAAGCCGGGCACATTGCCATCGACACGGCCAGCGCCAACGCACTCGCCATCGTGCCCACTCTTGGCTGCGTGCCGGGCGAGATCCGCGACTACCTTCATAAGCGCTGCGGCTACAAGCCCGTAGGCGCGCGAGCCTCCAAAGCCCCGTCGCTCGGCAACACGTGCACCAGTTGCGACGCGCTGCAAGGCAGCCGCTATCTGTTCGAGGAGCCCTCGTCCCCGTTTGCCCTCACTGCCATCAACAAGCTACCGGCACTGGAGTTTGTGCGCGTCGAAGTTGCCGGCGTCTTTGGCGTCCCGGCCACGCGCACCAATTTTGACCAGGCGCTCTTTACCTGGGCACGCGACCATCACGCCGAGTTCCACAAGCAACTCGGTGAGGGGATTTATTTGTAGAGGCAAAAGACACTCACAGCCAACTCCTCCGCATCACCTATCCCTCGTCGCCGGCGTCGTACACGATATCGAGGCCACAAACAGGGCATTTCTCCGGATACACCGGCATATGAACGCCTGTCCGTTTTCTCACTTCGTCGCTGAGTCTGTCGCGCGCATCGATAAACCGAATGTCGAGACACGGTATTTGCGAGCCGCAGCAAGGGCAGGTGACGACAAACGACCCGCAATCAACCTCTACGCTCGGAAACATATTGTTGTCGATAAGGGCACACGGCAGTTTTCCGTACTTCCCCATCGCAATATCGCCTCGCCAGCTCATACACGCTCCCCTCTCGCTATACAAATCAGGAAGAGCATGCACCGGCGGGCGGGCGCGAGATTGCATCGCCACGCGATCCGATCAAACAACACGATCGTCAAAGAATGCCAAAGCCAAATACGCTAATACGGTAGAAGCCCCGCCTTTTCACGCTTCTTTTCCGAGCGATCGAACTCAATGCGATGGGCCTCAAGAAACACCGTATCGGGTCGCCACTGACGCTCATTCGGCTGCCTTAGCGTCGCACCCGCAAAGGAAGCGTAGTCGGTCTTATCCAGCAGGTACGATCCGCACAGCCGATATTCGCCGCAAACAGGCTCAAACGAAATCAGGTGAGCATCAAATAGGGAATGAAGATCGCGCCGAAGCAGAATACCGTTGCTGGCAACCTGCGATTTGGGTCCCGAGTAATTCTCGATATGTGCAGCCTCCAGAGCTTCGCTGACGCCGCAGTCCGACACCGCGCAACGGCCATCATAGGCGGCAACGAGCTGCTTGCGGAACCATTGCTGCCCCAATCGCTCGCGCCTTAACGCATAGCGGACCTTTTCGTCGTCGGTCACACCCTGTCCGGCAAACTCAATATCGACGGGTATGTGCTTCAGATAACTCATGTCGGGCGCAAAACGAGGGTCCGGTCCGCCTTTATGAACAGGACCGTGCAGAACAAACCATCCATTTTCGGGCTCGAACCGCTCAACAAACGCAAGGCCGCGCACCTTATAGCCCACCTCGGTTGCAAATATGACTCCGACTGGGACGCCACATTCCATGCAGTTGAGCATTTTACGGTTGTAATTCTGGTCTCGAGAACCAACGGCTCCTGGCGCTTGGACCGAATACTTAATGACCCACGTACCGTCATCCAAATAGAGCGGAGGCACATCGGTGTAGAAGCTCTTTTTAGAGTTATGGACCGAAAGCGCAAAGATCTTATTGGGATCTTGCTTCACCCGATCCTGGCCCGGCCAGAAGATCCCTGAATCCCGCGTTACGGGAAAGAAGTCCGAGCCAATTCTCAAACGGTACTGATACTGAGGACTATCTTCCTTGGTGTGGTGCGGAAGGCTGGTCCAAACGCCGCCGCGCTGTTCCTCACCCAGAAACCACTCCCATGCCTCAACGTATTCGGAAGGCACGAGACTGCAGGCGCGGTCATAGCTTGGTCCATCCATCAACGGAACAGCAAGGTCAATGTCGTTCATCGCCAGCACCTACAACCATACGAACGCGAGTCATGCCCCTCAATAATATGGCCGAGAGTCAATTATTACGAGATCTCATTCCGCGATCGGCACATCGTTGATGCTCTCGGTTTGCCGCTGGCGCGCTTGTACCCCGCTACCCCACTTCCCTGTATACTGATGTAGCACGTGTTTCATCCGGGCTTGTTGGGCCGGGTCGTTCATGGGAGGTTCTTGTGGCTGTTTCGAATCCGCCTAAGGGAAGCGTTTCTTCTTCGTCCATCAAGCCGGTTACGCGCAAGGCCGTGCGTTGCCAGCGCGAGGTCGCTTGGCTTGTCACGCAGGCGGCGGGCAGGCTTGTGGCGACCACTCAGGACGTCAATGCGCCTACGCCGAGCTTTGTGTTAGCGGCGGCGCTGGATTTTGTGCGCCAATTGGAGGTTGCCGCGCAGGATGCCAACGGCCACCTCGACTACCAGAACGTTATGGCGCCCGACCTGCAAACGTTCTGCCACATGGCCAAGTTGCCTGCCGCGCCCAATGCGCTTTCGGACGCAGGCTACATGTTTACGCTCTCGGGCGCGGACCTTATCCGCGACATCTATGCATACTGCAGCGAGCTCGCCGAGCGCCACGTCTTTGACGCGGCAGAAGTCAAACCGGGAAATGTCATCAAGCTGGTTCTTAGGCTGTTCCTGATAGACGGGTTCGGGGCCATGCCGGCGTAAGCCGAGTCTTTAGCATCACCGTCGACTGGGCAACAACCGCTTTACCTTAATGGACGCCAATCGAGGGTCGATTATTGGGTCGCCTCGTCCACTAACGCATCTATCCCACGCGCTCCGACAGTCGATACTTGCGGTTGCGGCTCGTCGCCGGCGCCGTGGGCTCAAGCTCGCCTTGAGCAATGAGCGCGTTGACGCGCGACCTAACCTGGGAAATTGTGAGCCCTGTGTGCTCTGCCAGCTCGCGCGTCCCCAGCTCGCCGTAGTGTTTGAGTGCCGTCACAATTAAGCCCCCGCCATGATCGAC
>OFMT01000930.1_pt1 | contig 23586 bp, 20 predicted proteins | sample 1541891 | NCBI WGS metagenome assembly OFMT01 (sample SAMN04209230, study PRJEB22552) | human gut metagenome | biome: gut; material: feces | host: Homo sapiens | place: USA: Oklahoma | reverse complement strand
TAAAACGTTTTCGCGGAACCAAACGCCTCTGAAAACCCATTTGGTGCAACTTAAAACGTTTATTAGGAACAAAATCGTGTCAGGCCGGAGGGCGAGGTTACGACTATCAGCCTTTCTGCCCGGAACCTGGCTAATGCTACACCATCGAACACGGCGGCTACAGGATTGTTGCTGCTCCCCGCGCCGTTTACATCGACGGTATCTGGAATCAAGAGGATGCCGACAAGTGGCTCACCATCATCCAGGCGCCTGTAGAAAAGGCATAATGAAAAGGCACGTCCTTGTGAACGGTTTCGATTACATTTGCGGCAAATAATCCGCAAAATCTGCGGGTTATTAGCCGCAAAGTGTTATATTCGCAGAAAAATTAAGCACGATGTATATTCATCAGACAGACACTTGGCCGCATTTCAATTGGGACCGGAGCCGTATAGATCCCAAACTTGCTGCCGTAAATAAAGCCACCGGTTATCTGGAGGGGATACTGTCCTCCATTGGTTTCTACGTAAAGGAGCGTGCAGCAGTGGAAGCTTACACGCATGATATCGTCGCGTCCTCAGAGATTGAAGGCCTGTTGCTGAATCCAGACCAGGTACGTTCTTCCATAGCCAGGAGGATGGGTGTCCAAATTACAGGTGAGGTCCCTTACGGCCATTACGTAGAGGGAATCGTGCAAATGATGATGGATGCTGTCCAAGGTTACGACAAGCCTCTCACCGATGACCGGCTATTCGGATGGCATTGCGCTCTTTTCCCGAATGGCAGGAACGGTTACGAGGAAATCAACGTGGGGAAATACCGCGGAGATGAAATGAACGTCATTTCTGGTGCTCTGGGAAGGGAAAAGGTCCATTACCACGCTCCCGCACCGGAGAGAGTTCCGGAAGAAATGAACATATTTCTAAAATGGTTCAATGACCCTTCTACCCCCAGAGATTACGTCAAATCAGCCATTGCTCACTTCTGGTTCGTCTGTATCCACCCCTTTGACGATGGCAACGGTCGTATCGGCAGGGCCATTGCAGACATGGCGCTGAGCCAGGCTGACAACTCGACGCTGCGATACTTCAGTATGTCCCGCCAGATAGGACAGGAGAAGAACAAGTATTACGACATGCTAGAGCGTTGCCAGAAAGGCACAACTGACATCAGTGCCTGGATTGAGTGGTACCTGGATTGTATGCTGCGGGCAATCAAGGGGGCGGAAGAGATGCTGTCTTCCATTCTGGACAAAGCCGTCTTTTGGCAGAACCACTCCCAATCTGATATCAATGAGCGTCAACGCACTGTTCTCAACATCTTTCTGGATGGTAACAAGGGTAAACTTACTGCCAAGCGCTGGGCAAAACTCGCCAAGGTTTCTCCAGATACCGCAGTTCGTGATGTACAGCACCTCGCAGAGATAGGCATCCTGATTCCGGAGGAGGGTAAAGTTCGCAATGTTGCTTACGGAATAAAGATTTCCGACAAGAAAACTTTGATTCCCGGACCGATAGAGGAGGAGTAATTAGAAAGCTAGACAGACTATTATCCTATTTACTGTTTCCTTAATTGGAGGCAGATCATTCTCACCCGCCAGGTGGTTGGTTTATATTATACCCACGCCTTTTTCTCACACAGTGCACACTTTGTTCCATCTAAAACGTTTTTGCGGAACAAAACGCCTCTGAAAACCCATTTGGTGCAATTTAAAACGTTTATTTGGAACAAAATGGTAAGAATACTTGTGGGACAGGTGTAAAAACTGACCGCCGGATGGGGAATCGCTCCTGATCCGGCGGCCATGATTTTCCCACCTGTGGGAATCAATATGTAAACCTAATGCTTTACCACATTTTTAGACTTGCTGTTTACTGATTTGGGATTTCCGTAGTAATCTATTTGGGAATTCCCGGACGTCTCGGTCTCGAGCTTTTGGGTGACTGTGACTGTGGCACCGGACACGCCGGACAGATTGACGGAAGCATCCTTCACTGTAAAACTCTTGCCGTTGAAAGTCGCAGTTCCGGAGGCGGTGACACTCATTTTGTCTCCGTCTCCCTGGAGAGACAGCGACGACGCTCCGTCCAATTCCACAGAAACAATTCCGATTTTTCCGGAAAAATTCACAGATGAAGCACCGGAAAGATTTGCCAGCAATTCATTGGCATTGACCTCCAGAGTCTTGATTTTGCCGACGCCGCTTGCGGTGGCATTGATGATTCCGGAACGGATATTCTCGAACTTGATCGCGGTCGCGCCTGACATTGACAGCTGGACCTTGTCGGAATTTATGGAAGAAATGCCGGCTATCTCGGAAGCACCGCTGCATGTGATGAAACATGCCCCGGACTTCAGCGTCAGGTTGTCAATGCGTGAGGAACCGCTCAGTGTGATATTGGTCTTGTTCCACGTTCCGGAAAGCCCGTCAAGTTTCGCCGTTCCGGACAATGTTACCGCCAGATTATCCCCCGAGAAAGCCCCGCCTGATACGCTCATGCGGCTGGTCCCGTTTAACGTAACGCTCGGAAAATCAGGCGTATAAATTGTCACGGTCGCGCATGGGGCGCTGATATTCGAACTGCGGTACGGATATTTTTTCACATCCGTCACCAGTTCCAGGACGCCACCCGACTTTCTGATTTCGAACAAGTCGATATCATCCTTGTCCCACACCTCCATGACGACTTTATAATGATCCGACTTGACCAATGAAATCTTATAAGAAGTGGAAACGAATTTGCCACGTCCGGAAACTGACTGGGTTCTGGACACGGTGCGTATCGCGTTGAAAGACTTGAAATCATATTCCCGTCTCATGGCAGGATTCACACCTGCATTGACCTGAATTACGGACATCGCGCAAAGCAAGATCAGCAAAAAAAGATTCTTTTTCATAACATTGAAAATTTAATTATCATGCACGGCCGCCGTCCCGATGAAATAAGCCCGGCAACATTCGCCGTATAATATTCTGATTTCGTCAAGGCTGCGGCTGCAATATTTTTTCGTAACTTCCAGTTTTTCAGTATCTTCCAGACCTTCGGCAAGGTCCTCCGGGCAATACAGCAGGCTCTCGATGACTGACGACAGGCCCATCTCGCGGCACAGCTCCGATGCCGTTTCCATCTCCCGCACCTCCGAAAGCAGCGGCGCCACGCCCTCCCGATAATTCTCCACATACACCTCCGCCGGATCAATCCGTGCTTCGCGCCCCGGCAAAATGATGACGACCATCAATGCTGCCGCCATCCCTATTAAGGTCAATGCGAGTGTACGTCTGCGGAAGCGCTTTCTTGCACGCTCCTCACGAAGCCTCCAGAGAAACGCCTGCTCCGTCACCGACGGACAGCTTTCCAGCCCTTCGGCCAGACCCTTATACTTCTCGAAATATTTCTCCATATCATTCATAATCATTGACTTTCAACCTTTCTTTCAATTTTTCCGCAAGTTTTTTGCGTCCTCTCATGTATTGGCTGCGGACGCTGGATTCGCTGATTCCCAACATTGATGCAATCTCTTTATAATCAATGTCTTCTATAAGTTTCAATGTCAATATCGTCCGGTAGCCGTCGGGCATTGACCTCAGCGCTTCCATCACCATCGGGAACACGTTTCCGTCCAGTCCGGACCAAACCTCTTCGTTGTCATCGGCAAGAACGGGTTCCGCAGAAGTGAAGGCATCGTCAATGTTCACGAACCGCTTTTCGCGGCGTAGAAAGTCAATCGACTTGTTTATGCAGATCCGCTTCAGCCACGCCCATTCGTCGTCAGGTCTCCTGCTGCCCGTAATGAACCGGATCAATGTCTCCTGCATGATTTCTTCCGCTTCGCCTGATGACAAAGTGATGCGCAAGGCCGTGTTGTACAGTCTCTTGCCGTATTGCCGGAAAAGTTCCGCCGCTTTTTTGTCATCAATGTCCATGTCTTCGTCCTATGTTCTATTCTCTAGACGGGCAATGTTAGATTTTGTTGCATGAATTCTTTAAAAATAGTAATTTTCGGAATCATTGATAATAAAACATTGACCTGAATTATGAGAAATTTCTTGAAAACACTGGTGACGATGGCATTGTCACTTGGATGCATTGCGGTAGCGAATGCGGAGCCTGGATTGAAGGCGGAGGGCCCTCGGGGGAAGTATAAGGTGGCGAAGGGTGCGGACCTGCGCATCTTGGACGACAATATCTGGGATTACAGCAAGGACACGATTCCGCCGGCTTGGCGGAAACTTGGGGAGGACCCTCGCGACAGTGTCAGGGGGCCGCAGTTCGCGCGGTTGATATCGGATTACTCACCGGACGTGTTCGCATTGCAGGAATATTCGAAACACATGCACGACGTGTTCTATCCGTTGGTGCAGAAAAAGGGATATCAGATCGCTTATGAGTCCGGGAAGAACTGGAACAATACACCGATATTCTATAAGCCGGATGAATTGGAGCTCCTTTATGTGAAGTTCAATCTTTATACGCCGTCGGAGTGGTGCAACCATGGCTCCAAGTCTTATACGTCAGCTGTGTTCAAGCGCAAGAAGGACGGAAAGATTTTCGCATTGGTCGGAACGCATCTGTGGTGGAAGAGCGACAAGGCAAAGGCCGGCAGTACGCAGGCGAGGGCTTCGCAGGTAAGGCTGATCATGGCTGAGGTGGAGGGCATTCTCGCCAAGTACAAGGATATTCCGGTGTTCGTCGTGGGGGATATGAATTGCGAGGAGAATACTGTCCCGATGCAACAGTTTATCCAGGCGGGCTATGTTCCTTGCTATAAAGCTGCTACTGTTTACGGGGATAACCATAACGGTCACCATATATGCAGTCCGGCCGACGGATATTCTACGGCGAGCAGAAGGAAGGCGGATACCAGGGAAGGTGGCGCCATCGACCATCTGTTCATTTATGATCCTGCCGGAACTGCCGAAGTGAAGGTGTTCGACTGCATCATGGAAGAGTACACCGTAAAGCTTACCGACCACTATCCGAATATCATTGACGTGAGACTGTAGCGGAACTCATAACTTTTGGTTGATCGTCGGAGGGGTGAAAGGAAATGTAGCGTCACCGATGGTTTTTTTTTGTTGGTAATAATTTTCAACTACTGACTCAAATGAATTATGTTGAAACGGATAATATTTTTATTACTTGTCGTCCTGTTTGCAGGATGTTCGAAATCTGAGGTTGAACCGGGGTATGGGGGCTATTCATTCGGAGAAGTATACCTTTATCTGGACGGCGGCATGGTGGATATGCACAAACTGACGATTTCTGTGCCTCCGGAAGAAGGCTACACTGATATCGAGGTGGTGACCGGACGTCTGTTGAACTTCGATTATCTCGAAGGAGATGACAAGAACATAACGCTGGAGTTTCCGGGACCTTTCGAGGAGAATCCGGAAGATCCGTGGATGACACGTCAGACCATACGTGTCAAATGCAGCGCCAATCCGGGCATTAAGTCGCGCTCGTGCAAATACCGCATCTATGCCTACGTGGCGGATGGTGTCATGGCCGATGTAACCTTCGTCCAGAGAGGCAGGCAGTTAGTCCGGCCGTAACTTTCCGTCTCTTCAGAACCCGTGTGAGCCTGAGGTGAGAGTGCGCATGGATGTCCAGCCTGGCAAGATGACTTCGGTGGAAGTCCCCTCCGGAACAGTGATTCTCAACGTCTTGGCGCAGGGGATGGTCGGCCAAAAAACAAGTGTTTCAGTGTCAATTAAAAAATTATGTGTAAATTCCTGTCTTTGACACTTTGATTTTGTAGAAACAAGGATAATTCAAGGCTCCAGACCGCTGAGTTGGCGATTTGGGGCCTTTGGATTTTTTCTGACTTTGTAGTAGACAAGCCCTTTAGTGGTCTGCGGCCGAGGGACTTCGGGTCGGTACGTACCTGTCGGTGCTATCCCTCCCACGCTTAAGCGCGGGCCCCTCCCGTTCACGAAGCCACGGGCGGCTACGCCGTCCGAAGCCCCTCGACCATCCGTACCTAGTGCTTGTCTCCTCCGTCATCATCTTTCTCGCGTTTCTTAGTCTGGGCGATGATGTTCCTCATCTTCTGCCTGGTGACTATCTGCGTGTCGGTTCTGAACCCTGCGCTGCCGTGCAGGTGGTTTGTGAGGTCCGTTCTGGTATATGCCGGGACATATCCTTCTCCGGCAATGCTGAGGAAGTCCATTGAACGCAACGTGCCCACTATCTCCTCTGTCGTGAAGTGCCTGCCTCCCCGGTTGACCTTCTTTTCCAGATACTTGTATATGAGCAGGGCAAGGAAGCAGGTGAGGAAGTGGGCCTTGATGCGGTCGTCCCTCCTGACGTAGACCGGCCTTGCGTCAAAGTCCGTCTTCATGATGCGGAAGCCGTTTTCTATGATCCATCGGCCGCCGTTCAGTCTGATGATGTCCGGCGCAGGATTCCAAAGGTCAGTGCACAGGGCATAGAAGCCGTCGAAGCGGGCCTCCTGGTCTATCATCTCCTGATTGAGTGAGTAGCTTTCTATCTGCGCGAGCTCGCCGTCCGCTGTGCAGTGCTCGGCCTTGATGAAGCGCTTGGCGTCATTCGGGCTCTTGCGCTTGGACGTCACGCCCTGCCCTTTCTGCAGCAGGGCGACCGCACGGCTCACCTGCCGTTCGCGCACATAAGAGAGGTACGCCATGTACTTGAATGAGAACGTGACGATGATGCGCTGCTCCAGAGTCTCTCCTGTGGACATCTTGGTGGGGTCCCAACGTTCCTTGTAGAAGAGGGTCTCGCAATGCTCCTTGGAGTCCAGGGTGCTGATGTCGTATTCCTTGTCAGAGCCGGCCGTACGCCACCCCTTGCAGTCCAGCGCCCATTCCTGAAGATATCCCTTGATCTTCTTGAGGGACTGCACCGTAACGAATGACCTGTCGCCGACGCTGTCGTTCTTGCGGTTCTCGTATGAAGACAGTCCGCCGTCGGTGCACACCACCAGCTTCGACAGGCCGAACTTGTCCTTGAGTATCTGCTCCATAGGCTTGAGCGTGCCGGTCTCCGCCTTGTTCCCCGGCTCGATGCACATCGCCAGCGGAAAGCCGTCATGGTCCATGAACAGTCCCATCTGCACAATTGGCAGCGGACGTCCCTCCTTGCAGTGCCCGAACTGTATCAGGCCGCCTTCCTCCTCGCACTCGAAGAAGTAGTTCGTCAGGTCATAGTACACCACCTGTGTGTTGCGTTTCCCAAGTTTCAGACTACGTTTATATACGTCTGCCTGGATTTCATTGAACTCTTCAGCAAGCAGCGACAGCGCCCTGTACACCTGTTCCAGTGTGCACTCGGGCTGCTCGAAGAATTTTCCTGCATCCTCAAGAGAGGACCGCTTTGATCCGGGATACAGTATCCTGGTATACACAAGCATGGAAAGGATGCCGTTCAGGTCATACTTGAGCATCTTGTGCTTCTTCGCTATCTTCTTGCAGATGTAGTCCAGCCCGAGCTCATAGTATATCTTCTGCAGGAACAGGTAGCCGCCGTTGTAGCTGCGCTGTTCTCCCTTCTGTATGTATGTCTGCGGGTCATACTCCACGACGACCTTCTGGCCCTCTTCCTTTTCGGCGGCCGTCATCTCCGCGACTCTGGCGCGTGCCCACTCAATGGGATCCTCACCTCCAAGCTTCTCGCGAAGTTCCTCGACTGCGCCGAACTTCTCGACGACCTTCGTGGTGCACCTTCCGTCCTCTTTTCTGAACGATTTGATTGCGTACAAGTAGGTGTAGCTGCCGCTTTTCTTCAATTGGAGAGTCATATTCGCATCAAAATAACGTAATATCTAACACTATCTAAATACAAATATAAGAATTAAATTTGACAAAAAAAAGAGCTCTGAACGAACTCTATCAAATATTTTTAACTTTTTTCGGATTTTAAAGTGTCAAACTCCCGGAAATATTGAAGTTAAAAGTGTCTTTTCCTATGATCTTGCACAAAAATAGTGAATTAAATTCAATTTATAATCCAAATTTTTTATTACTTTCGCAACTAATAATATATAATATTATGGTTGAATCTAAGGATATAAACAGAATCAAGGTGATGCTTGCGGAGAAAAAAGCGCACGAATAAGTGGCTTGCAGATCAATTAGGAAAAGACCCTGCAACCATTTCAAAATGGTGTACAAACTCTTCTCAACCAACAATCGAGACTCTCTTGAAAATTGCCAATCTTCTTGAGGTCAACTACACGGAGTTAGTAAGAGCAGAAAATATAATTACTGCTAAATAATAATTCATGTTCAAATTAGCGAAAATATGAAGGAATATATAACCATAAAGAATTTTGGACCTCTTAAGAATATAGATAATTTTGAGATTAAGCCATTTACTTTTCTGATTGGGGAATCTGCAAGCGGCAAGAGTACGCTTATGAAGATTATTGCCATGATGCGCTATTTGTATAAGATGGCCAATATACGTTCATATCTCTATCGTTCAAAAATTACGAAATCTCCATTCAGACTACGCCTTGACTCAATGTTGAAACGTCAAGGAATGACAAAAATGTTCTCAAAAGAGAGCGTCATAGTGTATAGTGCTCAGATGGAAGATGGCAGAGTGTATGAAGTGCGTATTGAAAACGGAAATTTGAAGAAAACAGAAATCATAGAAGAGAGACATCTAACATTCTGCAAGGATTCCTACGTTTCTGAAAATCGCAACATCATACCAACATGGGCACAAACGTCTTGGAAGAATAAAGGCGCAACACTTGGATTCTATTTTCATGAAACTAATGAAGACTTTGGCAAAGCATCTGAAGGCGATAAAGAACTGCTGATGGATTATGTCGGAATGAAGATGGTAATTACACATCCAAAAGGCAAACCAACACGTTACCAGATTGTTCCGACAGACAACCATCACACATCTATTGAATTGACAGAGGCGTCTTCTGGTATTCAGACATCAGCACCATTGGCTTTGATTGTAGATTACTTTGCAAATGATTTCTCGTTTAAGGAAGCATTTAACAGATCTGTGATGAGTTTCCTTTACGAAACGGATAATCTGAGCAAGTTCAATGCTGTAACAGAACCAACTGCTTTGCCTAAAATGATAGACATACACATTGAAGAACCGGAATTGAGTCTCTTCCCTGATGCACAATGCAAACTGATAGAGAATATTCTCTATACAGCATCTCATCCAGCAAGCGATCGCACAGTAAACATAATGCTCGCCACACATAGTCCATATATACTGAACTATCTGAATATTGTCTTGAACCAGACTAAGGAAGGTAGGGCAAAATTAACACCCGACAATTTGGCTGTCTATCGCATTTATGATGGCGAGACACAGGATCTCGTTGTCATGGATGAAAAGAAACAGTGGATAGTGGATACATATGACTTGGCAGAGATGATGAACGCAATTTATAATGAATATGTAAGTCTTGGTATATGATTGAATCATTGTTGAAAAAAATCTTCCCCGTACAGTATGGTCTGCCAATTGACTCTGTCGTTGTACCGATTAGAAGATATAATAGTCCTTTTACATGCTCAGACGAAAAATCTTGTGTTTCTTGTCTTTCGAATCCTGAGAGGGAATATAGAAGAGAGTGTAACAAAGAAATACTAAAGGTTAACAATAATGGAACAGAAATCGCTGTTATTGAATTTGAAAAGTATATTGCTCAATTTGAAAAGACAACAGCAAATGTAAAAGATAGATGTGATTTGATAATGAGTGATGGAGGCATGGAACATAAAAAGATTGTGTTTTGTGACTTATGTTGTTATGAAGAGATGTACGTTGAACCTAATAACGGAAAGTATCCTATGGGGAAACGTGCAAAATCGCGTCAGCAGATGGAAAGCTCAATTGAAGTTCTTCTTCAGGAATCTACTACTGCCGTTAATTTGTTAACTTATCCAGAAAAAGTGTGCCTCTTTGCATGGAGAGATTATGATGTACCAGATACACATGTAGCAGCTCAACCCAGAAATGCTCGTGCTAATGTTCAGGCTTTTAGAACTTCTATTTCAAATTTAGCAGTACAAAAGACAACACACCAGCAATGTATGGGGCATAATTTTACATTCATGCAAGTGAAGTATCCATCAGTCTACAATTGGTAATGTATTCACAACAAGCTGCGAATCGGTTAGAAAATATTTGAAAATCATACAAAAGTTATGTTTGCTATTATTTTAGTTTTTATTATCGCGATTGCTTGGGGCTTAATTGTTCTCGTCCACAAAGCGAATGTATTCTTTATGGGAGAGAAGGAAGCAAGTAATGGTTCAACTTTGGGTGGGTGTGTAACCTTCATCATTATTATCGGGGCTATTATCGCCTTGTGTCACTTTTGGGATATCTATGTTGGAGATTATGACTTGAATACCCCTTTTAGACGATAGGTTATGAAAATACTTGGTTACTTATTTATTATTTTTGCGATATTCCCATCTTTGACACTTTGATTTTAAGATATAAAGGCCCAGGGGTAGTGTTTCATCGAGTGTGTCCGGAGCCGGTCCCTCGGACTCTTTAGATATGCAAATACAGTCTTCTTTTGGTTCGTCATCTTCGGCAACGACCGAAGCAGAGCGAGCCATTTCAGCGAGCTCGCGCAACTTCGGATCGTAGCAGCCGGAGGTCGTATATTTCTGAGTTTTCCAAATCCCTGTACTAATAATTCATAAAACATTGAGAATTAACCATAAATAATTTGTAATTCCCGCTATTTATTAGTACCTTTGTGCATAATAAATAGCATTATGAGAACAGGCAGGCCGACGAACTCCGACACGATATACAAGGTGAGCATCCATCGCAATAATGGACGAAACTATGCGTCTACCCAACCATACAAGATAGGTGAGGACGGCAAGAAGCGTTATAGCCACAAGCATTGGGGTACCGTGGACGAGAATTTGTGTTTCCACCCGGGAAAGGCGTATTTCTATGCTCCAATAGAGGAACGCAGGAAGCTCTTATTTCCTCCAGACTGGGACCTGAGCGAAATCCGGAATCTTTCAGGCAATGTGAAACACACCGGAGTGATTGCGTATGAGAAGGATGATGTGGATCGCCAATATGGAGCTACATGGCTGCTCGACAGGGTTGCGGAGGCCACTGGGCTGACTTCCGACCTGAAAGCCGTGTTTGACGGAAATGTGGAGATGGTAAAAGACATTCTGACCCTTGCGTATTTTCCTTTCGTAGACAATCTCACATACGCCCATCTGGCAAGATGGCAGCGAGAAGTCAAAGCGCCATCAGACAGGGTGCTTGACAGCAAGGCAATAACATACCTCACTCAAAGCATAACGGAGAAGCATCGCATGGATTTGTTCCGAATGCGGGCGAAGCGCCTCGGAAAAGATGAGTTGTGTGCCGTAGATTCAACGTCAATGTCAAGCTATGGACTTCATCTGGTAGACATCCGATGGGGACACAACAAGGAGAAGCTCCCGCTGAAGCAGACCCTGGAGGTCGTGGTGTACTCGCTGAGTTCACACATGCCCGTGTTCTATCTCGAGCTGCCTGGGAACATGCCGGATGTCCGCACGGCCGAGATGATAATCAAGGAGTTGGAACATGCGGGGTTCAAGAATCTTGTACTGATCACCGATCGGGGATATGAATCCATGAGGGATCTCGAGATGTATATTGCACGTGGCCAGAAGGTTATATCCAGTGTAAAAGTCACGCAGGGAGAAGTCCTCGACATCATCCGCGGGATCGATATGAGCAAGGGATATCCCGCCGGAATGAGGCTCGCGCCTAAAGAGAAGTTGTATTATGCACAATATGACCGTTCATATTCGGTGAAAGGCAATGGTGATAATGTAATACACACCGACCGTTTGAAGATCAATCTCTACTTCAACCCTCACAAAAGAGCCGAGGATGCCATGGCAGTGTCCGAGGCCGTGGAAGACCAGATGTCGCTTGCACAGGCGATGTCAGCCACAAAAAAAGCTATAGAAGACATGGACTCTTTCGCAAAAGAATGCAATCTCTTGAAATTGAACTTCGATGACAGCGGACATATCTTGTCATGCGAACCGGTTCAGGAAAAGATAGACCGCAAACTTCTGACCAGCGGCTTTTTCGCAAGCAAGACACTTGGTTTGGATCTGAATCCCATGCAGGCCAGGGATACATACGGCATGCGTGATGAGCAGGAGAAGGTGTTCAGCCTGCAGAAGGGCCCCTTGGGGCAGGACAGACTGCGGACATGCAGTGAATCCAGCAAGCGTGGAAGAATGTTCATCACATTTGTCGGGCTCATCCTTGCTTCACATGTGAGACATGTGCTCAAATCAAATGAGACATTGTCAAAGAAGTTCGACAGTGCGGAATCCATAATCGAGGAAATGAGATCCATCCGATGCATCGAGCACAAGGGGCATCTCAAGTTCATTACACCCTTTGTGGGAGGGCAAGTCGATATCTGCGCCGCCTTTGGCTTCAAAATCCCAGAAGGTTGTTCGCCAACATATGTCTCCAAGGCAAAATCTCCGACAAAACGTGGCCGTCCGGCAAAGCCCAAGACAGAGAAACAGACTTTTTAGAACAAACTTTGGGAAAACTCAGAAACATTAGACGACAAGCCCTACATAGCGTTCAGCTACAATAAAATAATATTAACAGAGATTTCTATAACTCAATATGGAAATCTCTGTTTTTTGTGTTACAGCGCCGGGGCATCGGAGTCACTGCTGGGCGGCATTGGCTCCCGAAAAGGGAGGGGACCCACGGAGTGGGGAGGACCGCCGGGCAGTGAGCTCCGATGAGCCGGCGCAATATATACAAACTTAATTCTTATTCATGTCATTCTCAATGAGCGAAACCAACTTGTCAACGGCTTCGTTTTCAGGGACATGACGCAACACCGGTTCTTTTTTGTGATAAATGGACACCTTTCCGTTTCCTTCACCTACATAACCCCAGTCAGCATCAGCCATTTCACCTGGCCCGTTCACTATGCACCCCATGACGGCGATCACAACATCCTTCAGATGGGCAGTCCGCTGCTTGACCTGTTCGAAAGCAGCCTGGAGATTGTACATTGTCCTGCCACATCCAGGACAAGCAATATACTCAGGTTTGTAGAAACGTCTGCGGGATGCCTGAAGAAGTTCATCCTCAAGATACTTTCCAAGACCAGATTCCGATATTGAGACAGCGGCTCCATTCTCGTCGTGATATACGCCGGAAATGTGCACCTCGTCAATTTCCTTGTCAAGCAGACGCTTGCCGAAGTCACATGAGAAATCCAGGAGCAGACGTTCACGGGTAGGGGAGTCATACACCGCCTCGGCTCTGCGGCCTTCAATCTTTACTGAAGTCATCGTGGAATTAAGTTTACCCTCGTAACGCAATGCGAGATAACGTCCTACAGGAATCTCATTGACAGGATCCTCCGTCAGTGAAACACGTATGGTATTGCCCAAACCTTCCGAAAGAAGGGCAGAAATACCTACACACGATTTGATTCGGCCTGAGTCTCCATTGCCGGCCTCAGTAACGCCGACATGAAGAGGGAACACAACGCCTTCTTCCTGCATCTTCTTGGCCAGCAGGCGGTAAGCTTCCACCATAACATAAGTGTTACTTGATTTCAGCGACACGACTACGTTGTAAAAGTCGTTTTTCACGCACAGACGGAGCCACTCCATTGCAGCCTCGGCCATCGCTTCAGGAGTATTGCCATAAAGATTCGTTATGCGCTCACCCAGCGAGCCATGATTCAATCCGATACGGATAGCGGTGCCATGTTCCTTGCATACAACTACCAGTCTGGCAAGCTGACGTGACGCCTCATCGAAATCCTTGCTGAAGTTTCCCGGATTGATACGTACTTTTTCCACGAAAGGAGCCACGGCAATGGCCGTCTCCGAAGAAAAATGGATGTCGGCAACTATCGGAGTATCAATTCCTTCTGCGCGCAATCTGTCATGGATAGCCTTGGCATGCTGCACATCCGGAAGACCTGGAACCGTTATACGGACAATATCCACGCCCGCCTCATACATACGTTTGCATTGCGCCACTGTCGCATCCTCATCGTAAGTATGAGTATTGCACATGGTCTGAACTGCTATCGGATAATCCGATCCGATATGCACATTACCTGCTGTTGCTGTCAATGTCTTCATTTCTTGTCTCATATATTAGCCCCTTTGCTTCTTTCTTCAGCATTTTTCTGGTCTTTCCTGTCCTGCGCGTCAACTGGAAATGCAAACCTGCGGAAATGATGATGTCCGAAGGGTATGCAAACCTGTAATAATATTCACTTCTGTAGTCAGGCTTGTAAAGGCTGCCAAGCGTATACCTGTACATTGCCTGGAAATGCAACTCCACCGGATCGAAGAAAAAACCGAAACCGACACCCGCCTTGATGCCGTATTCGAAACGCTTGTCGTAATCATAGAACTCCGTACGATACTTGTCCTCAATCTTTCCTTCACGCTGCACGCTCATCCTGTAGCCGCCGAACAAACCGGCATTGACAATGAATTTCAGATGCCATACGTCCATGTGCATATGGGCCAGGAGCGGTACCTCAATGAAAGTATAACGTGCCTGGGTCGCGCCGTCCACATTCTCTGAATAATCACCCGTCTCCTTGTCAATCTTGAACTTGTATCCGTTTTGACCATAGAAGATACCGGCCTGGAAACCGAAGTACGGCATATAGCCGAACATCTTGCCGTAACGGGTATAGATGACACCGACATTGACAGGATTCATAAGCATGCCCTGCTTCTTGGTCGGATTGAACATGACCTGGCTCAATGCCACTCCATATTGTACGCCAATCATGGAATAATCATTGATAATCAGCTTCTTGCGTATCTTTACGGTATCCAGGAACTCGTCCGAATATTCAAAATCCCTGGTAATCGTGAAGGAACTGTCTTTTAGGGGCAGCACGCTCGACACGGTGTCCGGCATATCCACTCTTACAGAATCCCTGATAAGAGTCTGTGCCGATATCGTGCCGGAAAACAGGGCCACGAATGCTATTATGATAAACTTCTTCATCTCTACTTCGCGAACAATTTTCCGATATCAATCCTCTGCTCCATCTCCGTGGATTCCTTTACGGTCAGCACCTCGGAACCGTCACGCAACTTATAGAAGATTACCTTCTCCGGCTGTCTGTGTTCCAGTAGGTTACCCGTATCCACAATGCCGTTCTTGTTGATGTCCTCGGTTATTCTCACAGAATATTTTCCGGATTTCAAGTACGGGAACAGAAGCTTGGTATCATTCTCTATTATATAGCTGCGCATCACCTTGTCACGCTTTTCATTCAGCAGGTCGACAATATATTTATGATGCACGCCCACCATGTCAAGGGACAATGTGCTGAGTTTGTCATCCTTAGGCAGGGAAACCTTCACCTCGGTACTGTCATTGTAGAACCCATTGATATCTCGGAACTTACGATGAGGGACCTTGAGTTTGTACTCATAACCGGACATTAGTTTTCCCTCCGGCTTCAACACGTATTTCCTGAGGTTCAATGTGTCCCTGGAAACCGAAAACTTCATTTTCGACTCCTGCTGTTTCGGATTGATTGAAGTCAATGTCAGCGAATCGAAGTTCTCATATATGATGGGGAAGGCGAACTCGATTCCGAAACCATACTGCTCAATAGTTTCCGGTTCCGCCTTGACCGTCATTACGCAAGTCGTGTCCTCATGCTTGATATCCCTTCTGGAACTCTTGGATTTGCCACCTGTCTTTTCCTGCACCAATTTGACATGTTCGATGAACGGTTTCAGCACACCCGAGGTATCCGTTTTCATGTAGTCCACGAAAAGATGCAGGGTGTCAGGCTGACGTCTCCTGTCATTGATCCAGATTTCCAGACTGTCGCGCTCAATATTGAACTGGGTAATCAGGCGGTTTGCCGGGAATCCGCGCACCCACATGGAATCAATCATTGCATCAGGCGCCATGAAAGTGATGTATGCTGAACGCGGTTTTGTGCGGACCTTGTTCACAATCATCTGTTTACTGGGCCGTTCACGGAACAATACCAGCTCATGCTCCGCCTTTCTTTCCATGCAGTGCAGAGTGTCCTTCATATCGTATTTCTTCAATTCCGGAAGGTCGTCAGACACCACGATTGTTGGACGTATCACACTGTCGCAGAACGCAATAAGGTCATTGTCAGGATCATATACATTGTTGGAACTTTCATCTCTGACGGCATAAAGACGGTACAATGTGTCCGCAATGTTGCGTATCGAGAAGAAACCCCAGTCATCAGTTTTCACGGCAGCATCCGGCCTGTGCTTCAGGATTGCCGAATCCGCCAGGTCCTTATAAAGCATGACGGTCGCACCCTTTATCGGCATCAATGTGCTGCAATCCCGTACGACACCCGTAATGGCCATGGAATCAATGACTTGTCCGGTAGAGAATGCAAGCGTATAACCCGGATACATGTTGCCTTCATTGTTGTCAGCAATGGCGCTCGTCAAATCCAGCGTATAAGTCGTATTCGGTTCCAGGTCAGACTCGAAATACACGACCAGGGATTTGCCTCTGATCTTATATTTCGGAGATTTTTCCAGAGGAGGCGAGAGGAATATGCCCTTCGCATCCTTGACTGTGACATATTCATTGAAAGTAATGACTATCTGCGTGTTATGCACTGGAACATTGACAGTCCCAGGCAACGGTGAAATATTGGTGATGACAGGAGGAATCGTGTCCTTGTCACCTCCGCTCGGCGGTGTAGTCGTATTGGCACATGAATGGGAGAACATCATTGCCCCCAGGACAAGCGCCACCGGAACAGCCGGAATCAGTTTTTCTATATATCCTTTCATCTGTTTCTACATATCTGTGCGTATCACGCTCTGTATTCCATTGATTTTCTGTAGTTTGTCCATCATGGTTTCCAGTACGTCCTTGTCATGCACATACATATCTATATATCCTTCGAAGATACCATTCTCATTATTGAGGTTCAATCTTCGCATATTTACGCCCATCGCGAGCGAAATATAACCCGTAATGTCATTCAGCAATCCTACGCGGTCAATGCCTTTGAGCGAAATCCGTACCGGAAAGGCCTGCCATGACGTAGATTTCCATTCGGTCTTCACAATCCAGTCGCCGTGCTTGGTGGCCAGGCTTTCTGCGACGCTGCAACTCTTCTTGTGTACGGTGATTGTCCCGTCAGGGGAGAGGAAACCGATGCAAGGATCACCGGGAATCGGCTTGCAGCAGCTTGCTATCACGTATTTGTGGCCGTCCTCCTCGGAATTGATGATGTAATCCTCGTTTTTCTTTACCTTGTTGGACAACAGCCCGGCGATGTTGTTGAACTTGAAGTACCCGATGCCATAACGGAACAGGAATTCATCAGAATTGTTGAGATCCAGCGAACCTGCTATCTTCTTAAGTATCTGGTTGTTAAATATGACACCGACATATTTAAGATCATCTTGAAGCTTCTTCCTGCCGATTTCTATGAATTCTGTACGCCTTGGCCTGAACCAGTCCATGACGAGGTTCTTGGCATGTCTTGTCTGGAGGAAATCAAGCCATTCCGTCTTGGGATGTCCGTCTTCCGCGGAAATGATTTCCACCTGGTCTCCGGTCTTCAGTACGTAAGAAAGCGGGACCAGCTTCATATTGACTTTCGCGGCAATCGCCTTGCTGCCTATCTGGGAATGGATCATATAAGCGAAATCCAACGCTGTCGCACCATTCTGGATGGACTTCTGTTCCCCTTTAGGAGTGAATACCAGTATAGTGGTGGTAGTCAAGTCATTATGGATGATATCCAAAAGTTCGAGCGCATTGACGTCCGGGCTTACGAGAATTTCCTTCACCTTGGACAGCCACTTGTCCATTTCATTGTCATTCTCACTTATATAGCCGTCCTGCTTATATGCCCAATGCGCGGCAATACCTTTCTCCGCAATGTCATCCATACGCTTGGTGCGTATCTGCACCTCGATCCAGATACCAGTCTGGCTCATCAGTGTACAATGCAGAGCCTCATATCCGTTGCTCTTGGGATGTTTCACCCAGTCACGTACGCGGTCTGCCTTGTATCTGTAAATTCCTGTGATTATGGAGAATACGTGATAACATTGGTCTCTTTCAGTCTCCTTGTCATTTTCCTTCGCGGAATTGAAGACAATCCTTACGGCATAGAGGTCATAGACCTGCTCGAAGGAAATCTGCTTGGTGACCATCTTGTGCCAGATGGAGTACGGCGTCTTCACGCGCTTCTTGATTTCGAAATCAAAACCGGCATTGTCAAGCGCCTCGCGGATAGGTTTTATGAATTCGTCAATGCCCTTTTCCTTGTCGGACATGTCGCGGTTGATCTTGGCGCTGATGTCATTATAGGCGTCCGGCTCCTTGTAACGCAGCCAGATGTTCTCCATCTCGGACTTGACCTCATAGAGACCGAGCCGGTGCGCCAGCGGAACGAAAATGAACATGGTCTCGCTCAAAATCTTGTCGCGCTTGTATTCCGGCATGAATTCGATGGTGCGGCAATTGTGCAGACGGTCAGCTAGCTTGATCAATACCACGCGGACATCATCATTGAGAGTCAGGAGAATACGTTTGAAATTCTCCGCCTGGAGGCTCTCCGTGTAGCCGGCATCGTTGTTCTTCTTGTCCTGATTGTCGAGCACGTTCTTGATTTTCGTCAAACCGTCGACGAGAGACGCGATCTTGTCCCCGAACAAATGCTTGATATCATCCACGGTGTAATCCGTGTCTTCCACCACGTCATGCAGCAATGCCGCCGCTATGGCCTTGTAACCCAGGCCGATATCATTGACCACAATCTTGGCGACGGCGATAGGGTGCAGAATATACGGTTCTCCTGATCTGCGCCGCACATTCTTGTGTGCCTCATTTGCAAAATCGAATGCTTTCTGCACCACGGCAAGCTCCTGCTCGCCGGAACATCTCTTTCTGGCGGCTTCCTTCAGCTCGGCATAGTTTCTGGCTATGACCTCATAGTCTCTCTGCGTGAATTCTGAAAAGCTCATTTTGTGTCAAGATTATAATTGTCAACGTTCTGGAAAGCATAGGAGAATTCCGCACCGATGAGGATTATGAACCATCCGAAGTTGAGCCAGAACATAAATAGCGGTATAGCTGCTACCGCGCCATATATTGTATTGAGTCTGGATACGAATATCTGCGTCTCCAGAAAAAGGTATTGCATGGCAGTGAAAACAGGGCCGGAAAACAGGGCGGCCTTCAGCGCATTGCGGTAATTGACGATATGGTTAGGGATGAACTTGTACATCGCCGAGAACGTGAACACGGAAACTACCGCGAAAATCAGCCATCCGAGGAACGTCTTTATATTGTCGGAGAACGCTATCTGATTGGGTACCAGTACGTCCAGGATATTGGAATAAATGATGGACCCGGAGAAGAAAAGCAGAATCACGAAAGGGGAGAGCACCAGGATAACCATGTAGAAACTCATCCGCTTCAGGAAATTCCTGGATTTGTTCACCTTCCAGACATTGTTGAACACTGATTCCACGCACATCATCATCCAGATTACGAGCCACGCGAACAATATCGCACTGACAAGCCCAACCGGACTGGACTGCGCCGTATTTATGATGTTTTCCGCGAATCCGAACAATGTGTCAATCGCCTGCTGGTTAGTGATATGCGCAGCCAATACTCCCTTCAATGTCCCTTCAAGCCCCAGGCCTCCGGTAATGAAGAATGCTATCGCAATGAAAGGCACCGCCGCCATCGTACAGAAAAAGCTCAATGCCACTGCCTGGAATCCGATTTTCTGTGCCGAGAATGTCTTGATGGTGATAATCAGCACCTGGAGATCCTTGACCAGATGCGCACGCATCCTCGAAAGGTTCTCGTAATTCACGTCCCAGATTCCTTCGGACAGGAACATTTTCCAATTCTGTATTCTCTCCTTGATTCTCATCCGCCAAATGTCTTATTCTGTCCGCAAATCATATCATGCCACCGAAAAGATCCGGTTCAATATTTTCGTCTTCATCTGTCTCAGGCAGAGCACCTTCCGGAAGCATCGACCTGAACTTTTCCTCGTCAATGACAGGCACCCCGAGCTGTTCAGCCTTCTTCAATTTCTCCGGTCCAGGTTTCGTTCCTGCCAGCAGATACGATGTCTTGCCGCTGACGGAGCCGCTGTTCTTGCCTCCATGAAGCTCGACAAGATGCTTCATTTCATCCCTCGAAATGCTGAAATTGCCGGAAATCACGATAGTCTTCCCGGCCAGTGCCGCTGAAAGATTCTCCGCTGGAGCTTCTACGGACAACTTTAGGCCATCCGCTTTAAGTCTCTGTATTTCAAGCAAATGCTTTTCATTCTGGAAAAAGTCGTGTATGCTTTCAGCGATGACGCCACCCACATCAGGTACCGTCAGCAACTGCTCAACGGACGCCGCTGCTATCGAATCAATGTCTTTGAAATATCTTGCGACTTCCTTGGCCGTAGATTCTCCTACATATCTGATGCCCAGAGCAAAAAGCACCCTCTCGAACGGGACTTTCAAACTGTCTTTCAGACTGTCCAGAAATCTCTGCGCCGAGCGCTCCTTCCAACCTTCCATACGGAAAAGATCGGATTTCCTGAGGTCATAAAAATCAGCAGGAGTGCGCACAAGATCCAGATTATAAAGCTGTTCGATGGTAGCTTCGCCTGCTATCACATTCATGGCTTTTCGGCTGAGGAAATGCACCAGCCTGCCCTTGATCTGCGTAGGACAGCCATCCACATTCGGGCAGAACCATTTGGCCTCGTCATCTTCTTTCACCAAAGTAGCACCGCAGTCCGGACATGTTGTCGGGAAAACCGGCCTGACTACGTCCGCACCGCGTTTCGAGAGTTCCACACCGGTAATTTTCGGGATGATTTCTCCGCCTTTTTCGACATAGACGTAATCGCCGACGCGAATATCCATCTGTGCCATCATATCGGCATTGTTCAATGTCGCGCGCTTGACGACAGTTCCGGAAAGCTGTACAGGATCCAAGTTCGCCACCGGCGTTATAGCCCCTGTTCTACCGACCTGATAATCAATGGATTTTATCTGCGTCAATGCTTGTTCAGCCTTGAATTTGAATGCCACTGCCCAACGTGGGAATTTGGCGGTATATCCAAGTTCGGTCTGATATGCGAGTTCATTGATCTTTATGACGATTCCGTCAGTCGCATACGGAAGGGTCTTGCGCTCCGTGTCCCAGTAATTGATATATGCCTCTATCTCATTGATATTGTGGCAGATTTTCCTTTTGTCGGAGACCGGAAGCCCCCACGATGCGGCAGCATTCAGCGCTTCGTCGTGTGTCGCGAAATTCACGTTCGGGCTCGGGATATGATACAATGTGCACCAAAGCCCTCTCCTTCCTACTTCTTTCGGATCCAGGAGTTTCAATGAACCGGATGCGGCATTTCTCGGATTAGCAAATGGCTGGTCCTCATTCTGAAGCCTCTCCTCATTGAGTTTGTCGAAAGCGCTGTACGGCATCAGGATCTCTCCTCTGATTTCGAATTCTTCCGGATAACCTGCACCATGCAGTTTTTCAGGAATATTGGAAATGTGCCGCACATTTTCCGTAACGTCGTCGCCGATAACTCCGTCGCCTCGGGTCAATGCCCTGAACAGTACGCCGTTACGATATGTCAGACAGATTGCCGTACCGTCAAATTTCAGTTCGCAGGAATATGTAAAAGGAGCACTTATGGTTTTGGACGCTCGCGCCACGAAATCCTCAATTTCGCCGATATTGTAAGTGTTCCCCAGCGAAAGCATCGGATATTTGTGGGGATATTGGGCGAATTCTTTCCGCGCAGACGGCACGGTCTTTCCATTTTCGTCGCTGTTTTCCAAATCGCTGCCTACCTTGCGCGTAGGGGAGTCCGGAGTTATCAGATCCGGATATTGGTTTTCCAGGTCGGCAAGTTCATACATGAGATGGTCATAGTCATAATCACTTATGACCGGAGCATTCTCCACATAGTACTTGCGGCTGTTTTCCCAGAGTATTTTCCTGAGTTCCTGTATTCTATTTTCTGCCTGCTGGCGCGTCATTTTCCGTCATTTATGTATATACACACGAGGATATACCTCTAAAAGTACAAATTTAACCAAATTTTTGTGGAAAATCGGATGAAAAGTAATAATTTTGCAGGCTGAAAAACGAATATAACTTCATAACATTTTATTAAAAAGATGAAAGACGCAATCATTATCTTGTGCGGTGGCGGTCCTGCCCCGGGAATGAACTCAGTTTCAATGAGTGTAGCAAAGACTTTTCTTTCAAAGGGTTACAGGGTAATCGGCCTCCACGGCGGATATTCAGGACTTTTCTGCAAGAACGCCCGCACAGAGGAACTCGACTTCTTCAAAGCTGACCGTTATTTCAACCGCGGTGGTTCATATCTCGAAATGAGCCGTTTCAAGCCGACTGACGAGGATTTCGAAAAGAACTTCAACCTCGACCTCTTCAAAGACAACAACATCAAGCTTCTCGTGACCATCGGTGGTGACGACACGGCTTCTACTGCAAATAGAATTTCCAAATTCCTCGCAGCCAAGAATTATCATATCGCGAACATCCATTGCCCTAAGACCATTGACAATGACCTTCCTCTTCCGGCAAACGCTCCGACATTCGGATACAATTCTGCGAAGAACGAGGGCGCTCACATCGCAAGGACAATTTACGAGGATGCACGCACATCAGGCAACTGGCTGGTAATCTCAGCAATGGGCCGTACATGCGGAAGCCTTGCACTCGGTATCGGCGAGGCTACACATTGCCCTATGACCATCATCCCTGAGATGTTCAACAAGACTCAGATGACTCTGGAAAAGATCATCCGCCTTTCCATTTCAGCTATCCTGAAGAGAAAGATCATGGGTGTCAACTACGGTACCATCGTTGCTGCCGAGGGTCTTTTCCACAATGAGGAAGTTGCCAAAGAGGCTGCTGACGCAGGCGTTCACTTCACATACGACGAGCACGGCCATCCGGAACTCGGCAAGATTTCCAAGGCTGTCCTCTTCAATGAGCTTCTCGAAAAAGAGTTCAAGAAAATCGGCCTCAAGGTAAAGAGCCGTCCGGTAGAAATCGGTTACGACGTTCGCTGCCAGGACCCTGTAGCTTATGACCTTACATACTGCACAGAGCTTGCAATGGGCGTTTACCAGCTGTTCAGCGAGGGCAAGACCGGCTGCATGGTATACGTAGATTCTTACGGCAACGTTTCTCCTCTCTATCTTGCTGACCTTCAGGATCCTGAGACAGGCAAGATTCCTCCGAGAATCGTAGATATCAATGCCGGTACAGCACAGAACTACTACAATTACATCGCTCACTATGTGACACCTGAGGATTACGAGGCAGTAAAGACTCTCGGTATCGCAGATCCTTCAGTTTACGATTTCAAGAAGATTCTCGAGTGGTAAATGCAAATGTAGACTAAAGTCGCACATTTGCATATAAATGATTGAAGAAGAGTTGTTTCGGCAACTCTTCTTTTTTGGTTCGTCCAGCACGAACATACTCTAAAGTGTGCAAGTCCCTAAACCGCCCTGATAGTGGGAAGGTTACAGCCAAAGGCAAGGGT
>OFMT01000927.1_pt1 | contig 23644 bp, 26 predicted proteins | sample 1541891 | NCBI WGS metagenome assembly OFMT01 (sample SAMN04209230, study PRJEB22552) | human gut metagenome | biome: gut; material: feces | host: Homo sapiens | place: USA: Oklahoma | reverse complement strand
CTGTAATAAAACATGAACCGCACCTGCCTTTCCGGTATGGTTCCATCATAGCAGGTACGGTGTACAATAATACGGACATTGCGGTTCTTCCGGCATCTGTTATGCCGGAGATGCAGAAAAACCGCCGGTACCGGCGGTTTTTCTGGGATTTTGGCAGGGTCAGTCAATTTTGCGGGCTGAAAACCAAATCGAAGCCCAACGAAGTGGGTTCGATTTGGAAAGGAGGAGCAGCGGAGTGAGTGCGAGATGACTTTTGACGCAAAGCATAAAAAGTCGTCGCAAGCGATACGAAGCTTGCGACGACGTGGTCCGAGTGACAGGATTCGAACCTGCGGCATCCTGCTCCCAAACCTATCGGGAATACTTTTTCTGCTCGTTTATAGCGGTTTTCGGCGCTTTTTAATTTGTTTCACTTACTCTTTGACGCTCTTATCTCCGCTGTTTCCGAGTGTTCCGGAGCCGTATGTGGTAATCTATGTGGTCAAAAACGCTTCCCGCCCGGTTTCCGGTGAAGATTCACCGGTGCCGGACGGGAAGCGTTTTGCGTTTCAGATTGTCTGCATTGTAACTCTGAGCAGGCGATTATGCAAGTTGTTTCTGCGAAAGCGGCAGCTCAAATGTTGAGCCGCAATAAACAAAGAATAGGCGGGAAGATAGGCAGAGGTACTTTTCTTGCTCTCTGAGTATAAATCCCTTAATACAGGCATAATAGTAAGGAATTTAAGGCACAATCCATTGACTATTCCCTTATTTTGCGTTATTATTTAAGGGAAAACAAATGGAGGTGAGGGAATGAGAACCTTCAATTACTCTGCAATTAAGGAGCAGAAGTGGGACTCGGATGTTCTTGGCCTGATTGCGGCCATATACAAGGAAGCCGGTAAGCAGGAACTGTATTTGAAGCGGCGTCCGGAGGAACTCGAAAAACTCGTGGAAATTGCCAAGATACAGAGCACTGAGGCATCGAATGCCATCGAGGGCATCGTCACCACGAGTACCCGAATCCGGCAGCTTGTCGAAGAGAAAACCACGCCGAGGAACCGGGATGAGCAGGAGATTGCAGGTTACCGTGATGTGCTGAGCATTATTCACGAGAGCTTTGACGCGATTCCAATTACGCAGAACTACATCCTGCAGCTTCACAAAATTCTGTACAGCCACATGAATAACCCGCTTGCGGGCCGCACAAAAAGTGTGCAGAATTATATCACCGCCACCTACCCGGACGGTCATGTGGAAACGCTGTTCACGCCGCTTGCCCCTTATGAAACGCCGGAAGCGCTGGACAGAATCTGCGAGGAATACAACCGTGTGATTGGAAATATGGAACTGGAGCCGTTGATTGCAATCCCGGTTTTTATCCATGATTTTCTGTGCATCCACCCCTTCAATGACGGAAACGGAAGAATGAGTCGGCTACTCACGACGCTGCTTTTGTACCGGAACGGATTTTATGTCAGCAAGTATATCTCACTTGAAGCCAAAATCGCCAAAAACAAGGACCTGTACTATGATGCACTTGCACAGGCGCAAACCGGCTGGCACGAAGGCAACGAGGATGTAGTGCCCTTCATCAAGTACCTGCTCGGAACGATCCTTGCGGCCTATAAGGACTTTGAGGATCGCGTGGTGCTTGTGGAAACCAAGCTGCCTGCACTGGAAATGGTGCGCAGAGCAAGCAAGAATAGAATCGGGCGATTCAATAAGCAGGATATCCGGGAACTCTGCCCGACGCTCAGCGACAGTTCCATAGAGGGGGCCTTGCGTAAGCTGATTGCAGCCGGCGAGTTAAAAAAAGAAGGGCGCGGGAAGAATACCTGCTATTTCAGGCTGAATTAGATTCCCTTCAATAAAAGCAATATTTTAGAGGATCGCACCTGTTCATATGAGCAGGTGCGGTCCGTTTAATCGCTTTACGGAAGTTGGCGTACAGTTCAAGGGTTGAGCCGCTATAGACAAGGAATACACCAAAAGGTTTCTGCCGAAACACACTCGCCTTAGCCAAAGAAATACTGCTTCATGTCTGAGGTGTTACCATCCTTATCGCAGAACCACTCGTAATCAGAATGGCAATTCTGGCAATGAGCAATTACATCGAAGCCGCCAGGTGAATGCTGGTTGTCGGCAATGCTCATGACCTCCAAGGGCTTCCCGCAGGCTGGGCACAGTCTGATTTTTCTTGCCTTACGAGTGGCACGCTCTCTCTGCTCTGTCTCAAGTGCACCTAAAAGGTCATGCCAAAGATTCGGATTCGGCTCGTGTTCTGCGTAATCTTCAAGATGCCGCCTAATCTCATCGGCAGCCAGTACGAGAAACTTATCATCCAGAAGCTGAATGTGACGCTTAATATAATCAGCGACTACCATGGGCATACAAGTATTCCTGCCCATCGCATACCGCATTGCCGACAGCAGGATCAAGCGAAAGTCAGAGTCGCAGATGGGGGCGAGCAGGTCCTGAGGGAACAGCAGAAACTCCTTGCCATTATTCATACATACGCGCAGCGGCCGCTGCTCTTCCGTTACCAGATTCAGTAGACTGTTAGCTTGATCTTTCAGCTCATCAACGGTGATCGATTCGTAGTCCTGAAACGGGTTTACTTCATAATTCAGCATTTGATCTCCAATCAGTTTGTCCTCACGATGAGGTGTTGGCATTGTAGCTCTGACTGCCCAGAGGTTCAACTGTTTCTTTCGCATTTGAAAAGAAATTGAACAAAGTCGGAATTCGTGCGGATTTATCATTTTCTTGCTTTTCCTGCCCAAATGTGCTATCATTACAAACAACGCTGTCAAGTGTTGGAATAGGCCTTGGCAGTATGGCTGCAATAGACCGAATGCTCTGCCAAGCGGCAGAGCATTTTTCGTATATCGGTACGGAGGAGATATTTATGTCTGTGAGTTATAAAAAACTCTGGAAGCTGCTTATCGATAAGGATATGAAGAAAAAAGACCTATGTGAAAAGGCTGGTATCAGCCCAGCATCTGTCACTAAGATGGGGCGGAACGGGCATGTTACCACAGAGATACTCGTGAAGATTTGTGCCGCGTTGGATTGTGGAATTGAGGATATTATAGAAATTGTGCCGGATGAAAAGCAACCATCAAATAAAGCGGAGCCGGGGGTGATGAGATGACTATCGTAGAATCTATTAAGTGTGTTTTACAACAAAATAATGATGGTTTGACCTCAAAACAAATATATGATGAGATTATTCGTCAGGGATTGTATTCTTTTGGAGCAGAGAATCCTGTTGGTGTTGTCAATGCTCAACTTCGCCGTCGGTGTATCGGTCTGGATTTTCCGACTGCTTACCCGATAGAATTCTTTGAAATTGCGGGTTATGAAGGAAAAAAGATCAAATTCCGTTTGATTTCGACAGAAAATACAGCCACTATTATTACTGCTCCCAAAACTACAGATATTTCTGAACTGTTACCGGAAGAAAAAATCAAAGCTGCGCTGCAGGAGCATTTACAAAATATACGACAACAAGTATTTGATTCTGTCCTAAACAATTCCCCAGAGTTCTTTGAACATCTTGTGGTTGACTTGCTTTTAAAGATGGGGTATGGATATGATAAAAATTCGGGTATTGTTACAGGAAAACCACATGAAGGCGGAATTGATGGAATAATTAGTGAAGATAAGCTCGGCTTGGATTTGATATATATCCAGGCTAAACGTTTTGCTAATGGCAATAAGGTTACCCGGCATGATTTACAGGCCTTTATTGGCGCCATGGAACATATTAACAAAGGTGTTTTTATTACAACATCGTCTTTTACGAGATCTGCAATACAATTCATCGAGAAGCAACAGCAAAAAAATATCAAATTAATAGATGGCAATTTACTTGCAGATCTTCTTGTTAAGTATGAGGTTGGCGTGGCAGCGGCACAAACTTTCAAATTATATAAACTCGATACCGAATATTTTAACTTTTAAATCATTCGCCTAATCCGGATATAGAGATAGGAGCTTTATTATGGCGGAAATTGTTGGAACAATTACTAATCTGAGTGATTTTTTGTCGAAAACACAAGTGTGCTTATCCGTAAAGCCTAATGATCCTCAACAGCAAATCATTTGCCTCGAGGCAGATAGGAAGTATTCTATCCCTGCTTTTCAGAGAGAGGTTAGATGGGATGACAACAATCTTAAAATGCTTTTGTACGATTTGTCTCGCAGCAGCAAGTTTTTGGGAAATATAATATTAACGATTAAATCTGACCACACTTGTGAAATTATTGATGGTCAACAACGTACAACTGTACTTATGTTGATTGTTTCCTGTATAAAGAAAAAGTTTGGGACCAAGATATCGACGCCAGATCTGTGCCCTCTTCGCAATGAGGGGTTTACAGGCTTCCAGACACTCTTAGAAAAGGCCTTTGATCAGGAAGCAATTACATCCGATGATTGGAACGCTATTCTTAAAAGCGATGATTATCTTCAACTTCCTCGTATTCAAAAACTATGGAACACGATATCTTCTTCCGAGTTGTTAGCTGACCGGCATAAAGCCCAGGGGCTTCTTGATAACTTGTGCAAATCTGAGTTCAATATAATTGCCAGCTATTCTAACGATGTAAATACCAGCATCCAGTATTTTCTGGATGTAAATCTTAAAGGCATTCGTTTGGATACTGAAGATATTTTCAAAGGTTATCTTTTTAGTCAGGATAGCCGCGAACTCACACGTTCTCTTTGGCAAAAGAATAAGCGTGATGTATTACGCTTAAATGGCGTCACGCAGAGCTCGGAAGAGAAAAGATATCCTCTGATGAAGTTGTATGAACACTTTTTCTATTGTGACTTATATCTTCCTCGCGAGGGAGATTGCGAGTATAGTACACTCAAGTTTGGTGAAAACTTTTGTCTCACATCCGGATTTGAAAGTGGAAGTACGAAATATTACGAAGGTAGCCATTTAATTGAAGCCATACGAGATCGGGACTATTTGCAAAATGTACTCTCCAGACTCAATAAATGCGTTGAAATAATGACGGATATTATTGAAAGCGAGGGACCTTCTACTCCGTTTAAAGACAAATTTATTTGCGCTAAAAAGGTAGATTCTATAGATATTCAAAACTGCCATTCGATGCTAAAGAAGATACTTATGGAAAAAGAGGTGATTCCTAAAATTTTAGCGTTAAAGTATATCCTTACATACTTTGACGGAAAGCCTCACGCAAAAGAAGAGTACAAGTCAGTCTATAGCGTCTTTTGTGCAGCGGTCTTGTTTACCGTTTTCGCAAATAAAAAAGAGAGTGATACTTTCTACAACTTTGTAAGACTGGAAGAATGGAAAAGCAAGATAAACAAATGGCTTTATGACTATATTTCTTCTCATGCACTGACCAGAGGTAAAGTTCTCGCTGCATATAAATATAGTGAAAGTGACGATGACCCAATTCAACAAATCCGTTGTAAGTCTTTGGCGGCGATTAGTAATTTCTTCAAAGTAACGAAGAACGGTGATAATTATAACATGGGTATTTCCAACGCAGCTGAACTTTGTAAGTTTTTCGGAGATAAAACAGTTTATAGTTTAGAACACTTTATTGTAGGAGAATGCGGAACTCTTCATGTCAAAACCGCAAAATACGATTTCCCATATAAATATCCACCAACGATTCAGAAGTACAGAAATTCTCTATTTAATTTTATTTTTATTCCTCAACCGCTTAATAGTTCTCTTTCTAATGAAGGATTGTTTATTAAAGTAGCAGAAATCCATACACATGAAAACGAGATTAAATGCAGCTATAGCAAAGGATACTATGGACTGTTAAACAAATCTCCTCGTATGTACTTTCAACGCTACCCTACCGAAAAGGAGATAGATTCCTTCAGTACTGAAGAGGATGCCAGAGCATACCTAAATGAATATTTTACTAAAACATTTCCGGAAGAGTTTTTACAGTTTTCAACGGCGCTTGTAAAAAAAATCAACTGGGGTTCTTAACACGAAGGCGTTCTCGGATATTTCCGAGAGCGCTTTCTCATTAAATGCGCAGCATGGTAACGACATATCTTGCGGAAACTATTATTGTCCATTTTATTGTACTTGCTTTATAATATCATGATCTTTAAAGAAAGTCACTTTCTCCATAAAACCTGGTGTGTGCAGCATTTTATTACCGGTACTGTGTTGACTGTTGGTGAATTTTAATATATACTTAAGTATATACTTACGTATAAATAGAGGTGCTATATGCTGAAATATCAATTTCCCGCTGTAAAGGGCTGTCAGGCCGGAAAAGATTACTATATATGCATGGTTCCCCTTGGGTTAATGAGTAAGATTTTTGCGACCGATAGCAGCGATGTCCCTGCCGAGTATCGCGCCCAAAGAAAGCTCAACGAAGCTCGTATTCCTGAAATCTGTGGATACATCTTGTCTAATCGAGATTCGTATGTCTTTTCAGCTCTGGCTGCATCTGTGGACGGTGACATGAAGTTTGTCCCTGCTGACAGCAATGAGAATGCAGGCCTTCTGGAAATCGATATGACCGCTTCCTTCCTGATCAACGATGGCCAGCATCGAAAGGCGGCCATTGAGGCAGCGATTGCCGAAGACGAGAGCCTGAAAGAAGAAACGATTTCGATTGTCCTTTATAAAGACCAGGGACTTCAACGGAGCCAGCAGATGTTTACTGACCTCAACAAGCATGCTGTTACCACATCAAAATCCTTAAATACACTATACGAGTCGAAAGATCCTGTGGCACTAATCACGAAGAATGTCGTCAACTCAATCAGCTTCCTACGTAAGTATACTGACAAGGAGAAAGACAACCTTAGCAAATATTCCTCTAACATCTTTACACTTAACACCTTCTATACAGCTAACAAGCGCATCTGTAAGGTGATCCATGATCAGGACAATGCTGAAAAAATCGTTTATACATTTTGGAATCACGTGGTTGTTAATATGCGTGAGTGGAACGAGATGGACAGTGGTGAATTAAGTAAAAAAAGTTTGCGAGAGGATTATATCACAACGCAAGGTCTGATTATCTTGGCACTGGGACGCTTGGGAGAATTCTATTGCGTGAATCCTCAGATTAACATGGCAAAATCGTTGAAGGAATTAAAGAAAATCGACTGGCTTCGAAATAATGAAGCGTGTTGGATGAACCGTGCAATTAAACCTAATGGAAAGATCAACAGAAATGAACAAGGTATCTTTTTGACATACATTCAAATTAAGCGACTTCTTTCTCTGCCAATCAGTGATGAGGAGGCAAAAAAAGAAAGAATCATGATGGGATAATCCTGGAGAACTCAAATGGAACAGAATACATTTAATTCAAATAACATCGATGCCGGAAGCAAAATTGCCAGTTTTCGAGTAAAACAAAGTATGCCATATGAATTCAAAGTGAATTATGCGCGCATAAGAGCATGGGAATTCTACAATGAATGTGGAAAAAGGGACTTGGATTGCTATATTTCAGTAGGGGGACTTGACAGTATTACACTGTTCTTCTTCTTGAAATCAATAGGAATAGATGTGCCAGCGGTATCAGTCTCTTCGCTCGAAGATGTTAGTATCCAAAAAATCCACAAACAGATTGGAGTTATCTCACTACCACCAGCAGTTAGAGCTGATGGTACGCGATGGAATAAGCAAAAACTAATCCAAGAATTTGGTTTCCCTGTACTCTCCAAGGAAATCGCCCGTAAAATTGAATTGCTTCAAAACCCAACTCCCAATAACAAAACCATAAGGCATGCAATTGTTACAGGTGAAACTGGTGAATATGGTGGATTTCAAAAGCATTCAAAAATGAAACTTGCGCAGAAGTGGCTCGAAAAATTCGGTGGATTAGAAAATGAAGAAGAAGGCGTGAATTATCAAATTGCACCGTTTAAAGTCTCCTCGAAGTGTTGCTATTACCTCAAAGAAAAACCGTGCTCTGATTGGGCTAAAGAGCACAATTGTGTACCTTATTTAGGGTTGATGGCATCCGAAGGCGGAAGACGTGAGAAGTCTTTAATGCTGAATGGCTGTAACTACTTTGGAAAAGGTACCATTCGTTCGGCTCCATTTGCAATTTTTAATAGACAGGATTTATTACAGTTGGCACTTGATTTAAAGGTCCCTGTCCCTGAGATTTATGGAAGCATACTGAAGGATGAAGATGGTCGTTTGTATACTTCTGGAGAGCAGCGAACTGGATGCTCGATGTGTGGATTTGGAATTCAGCTCGAAAAACGGCCTCACCGATTCGATCGGCTACGGGAGCGGAACTACAAAGAGTGGGATTTTTGGATGAATAGGTGTTGCCTTGATGAAAACGGAACACCGTATGGCTGGGGAAAAGTTTTAGATTATCTCGGAATTGGCTGGCGAGATATTCCGGATCCTCATAACAGAAAAAAGTAAGGATGGGAATTCACAATGCCATATACAGGTAAGTTTCAAGTATTTGAAGATATTATCAAAGAAATTATGATCGTCTACAAGCACGACAGCCGTCCGTGGCTTATTGGCTACAGCGGTGGCAAAGATTCTACTTTGCTGGTCAGTCTTGTATATGAAGCCATGAAGCGGTTAAAGGATGCTGGCGCTAAGCTTGACAAAACCGTTCATGTCATTACATCCGACACGATGGTTGAAAATCCCATCGTAAAGAATTACATGCACTCATCCTCGGATAACATCAACCGAGCAGCGGGAAAAGATCGTCTCAACATCAAAGCCAGTGTGATCTACCCGGAGCCGGAACAGACATTCTGGAGCCGGGTCATTGGCCTGGGCTATCCCACCCCAGAGCCTCCCGGATTCAGATGGTGTACAGACAGGCTGAAAATCATGCCGATGAATAAGTTTGTCAACGAGCGAATCAAGGAGAGCGGCGAAATCATCATTCTTCTCGGCGTCCGCAAGGGCGAAAGTCTAACTCGAATGAAGACCATTACCGCACGGGAAATCGAAGGCAAACTGCTGAATATGCATAATGACATTCCCAATGCTTATGTCTACAATCCTATCACTGAAATCCCTAACGATTTGGTCTGGGAATTCCTCTTAAAAGGCGATTGCAGAAGTCCTTGGGGAAGTGACATGAAGTATTTGTTCAGCCTTTACCAGGGCGAAAACCTTGGTGAAGAAAAGAGTGTTTTGGGTGAGGTCGACCGCGAGAAAATTCCGGTAACCGGCAACTCCAGATTTGGGTGCTGGTGCTGCACCATGGTGAAAGAGGATAAGTCGTTACAGAACTTCATCAACAAAGGTGCTACGGAACTAATTCCGCTTAGAGAATTCAGAAACGAATTGCTCAGAATGCGGGAGAATAGTCAATATCGAGATTCTAAGCGCCGCAACGGTTCTGTCTATAAGAAGTCAGACGGAAGCTTTGGAATGGGACCGTTTACGCTTGAAGCGCGATGCCTCATTCTCGAAAAACTCCTCGACCTCGAAAACAGGACAGGCATGGAGCTGATTACAGAAGCTGAACTGAAAGCAATTGACAAGATGTGGGACGAGGAGGGCGACCTTACATGTCGTGCACTCGTTGAAACCTACCATAAGGTCAAAGGCAAAAAGCTTCCATGGGATGATTATAAAACTCCGCGATTTGATGATGAGGCGATCCAAGCGATCAGGGATGTTGCAGATAAGTATGATATCCCGGTTGAGTTGATTACGAAGTTGATTGTTTCTGTAGATACCAATAAGCACATTACGAAGAACAACAAAATGCAAAAGGCATTTGACAGCATTATTGGACAAGGCTGGTTGCACTATAATTCTGTCGAGGGAGCATTGAACCATGAAGATTAAGCGCATACAAGTAAAAAATATAGGTCCATATGTCAACGAAAATGCCTTCGATTTTGATGTATCAGACATTACTAAAAGAATGGTACTGATCGGCGGCAAAAATGGTGCAGGTAAAACGACACTGTTTAACGCTATCAAAATATGTCTCTACGGCTGCGTTGCATATGGCTTTGAATCCAATAACGCAAAGTACTTTGCCGAGATAGAGAAAATTATCAATGCCAATGAAAAACTGCAAAAAATTGGTGAGGCAGAAGTTGTCATTGACTTGCTGATGGATGACGGAAAGTACGATCACACATACACGTTTGTCAGATCATGGAGGGTAGCAGGCAAGAAAATAGCAGAAACCTTTACTGTGTACAAAGACGGCGAGACACTTTCTGAGACAGAAAAGAGTGATTTTGAGAGCTATCTTTTACAGACACTGCCCCCCAATCTCTTCCGCTTCTACTTCTTTGACGGCGAAAAAATCAGTGATTTCGTGTTCAACAGCAGCAAAAACTCCGACTTCAAGGATGCGTTCTTAAAGCTCTGTAGCCTTGATACGATGGAGATTATTCGGGAAAACTTCCGTAGAATTTCTCGTAGCAAGGCAAAGGGGGCCATGACGCTTTCAGCGGAATACGATAGATGCCTTGAAGCAGACAATCTGATTGCACAGAGAGTAGAATGCGCTGAGGATGAATATCGAGAGATTTCCAATGAGATTTTGATTATTGATCAGAGGCTTGCGTCTCTTGAAAAGGCATACGCCAAGGGTGGCGGTATTTCTAAAAAAGAATGGCGCTCTATGCAAGATCAGATTGCAAAAGAGGATGCTCGCCGTGAGGGACACCATAAATGGCTCAAAGAAATGGCCAATAATGTGCTCCCATTTATTATCCTTAGAACTCAACTGGAAGAACTAAAGGCTCAAATTGCACTGGAACACAAGGCACAGGTCGATGCAAATGTAAAAAGCACAATTGATACCCCGGAAATCAAGTCGATCATCTCCGGCGTGTTGAGCCGGGCAAATATAGAATTAGCCGACGATATTTCTGAAAAGGTTATCTACGAGATTGCCAGCTATGCCAGCCACACTTCACAGATAACGCCCATTCTCAATTTGTCTGACTTCGACAGATTTGAACTAACTGCAAAAATCAACAGTCTCCTGGCTTATGACACCAACCGTGTCAAAGAAGCGACTGATGACATTAAGGCTTCTTTAAAATGCGTAAAACGCATCCGAAAGAAAATGGAGCGGAGCAGTATCGAAAACTATGATGGATACTTGCAGATGAAAAGCGATTTGAATGAGCAGAAGTCCAAATGCACGCAACAGCTTCTGGAAGTAGATAAAGAATTGCAAGAACTACGCGCCCAGAAAGCGATATCTGCATCTAAACTTTCCAAGGCTAAAAGTGATTATGAGGCACTCTTGAAAAAGCAGTCCATTAACGATATTTCAGCGCGTGCACTACTGGCATTTGATGAACTCCAAAAGACGCTTTACGATAAGAGTATTCGTTTAGTCGAGACGGGATTTAGCCAATTCTTCGCAAGTCTGATCAATAAATCTGATTTGATTGATGGAATCCATATCGATGATAGTCTAAATGTTCTTCCCTATAAAAACAAACACTTTAAAGCTGATGAAATACGTAAAATCATTGGTAAGAACGGTGTTGAGTATCTTATTGCTCAAATCGGCCTGTATGCTTACGAAGTCCTGCAGCAAAAGCTTATTGCCGGTGAACCCGAGTTTGAACTGCCGGTTGAGGTAAAGCAACAGCTTTCTGCAGGAGAAAAGCAAATCTTCATTATGGCACTATATCAAGCACTTTCGCAGCTCAACAAAATCAATGTGCCTTACATCGTAGACACACCGTTTGCGAGAATCGATAAGGAACATCGAGGAAAGATCCTGAGTCAGTTCTTCAAAAAACTCAATGGTCAGATTATCATCTTGTCTACCGATGAGGAGATTGTTGGTGAGTATCGCGAGAGCATATCGGACATCATTTCCAATACATTTGTCTTGAACCACACAGCAAACGGAAATACTGAAATCCTGGCAAACACTTATTTCGGAGGCAAGCACAATGACTAATAAGCTTCATACGTCACAAAAGACCCAGGAGATATTCAACTCGTTAGGTCAGTCATTGAGATTGCAGCCATTTATCCTATCTAAACTGGCAATCGCACTGTCGGTCAGAAAGGGACAACTTCAAGCCAATGACTTCAAGACTGATAATAATGGCTTGGAACTGAGCCGGCAGGTCATTTTCGGTGATCACGATTTGCTGTTTAAATCTCTCATTATTAACAACGAGGGCAAAGTGATTCGCGAGGATGACTATTTCCCCGGTTTGGTAAAGGCTCATTTGGATCGAGGCGCAAAGCTTCTCGAAGACGAAAAACGGTACAGCAAAGATTTCTATAATCATCTGTGCCATCTGGATGACAACATCTAAAGGAGGTTTATATGGATTATCCAAAGGTCAAAGTCTGTTTAGATACCTCAGAAGATAACCTGATAGATGAATTGTACACGCCGTGTCTAAAGTGGGCTGAACGCTTTGACCGAGGCGTCGGCTACTTCACAACAGGGTGGCTCACATACAACGTCGCAGGATTATCCGACTTCGCCTCTCGCGGAGGAAAAATGCGCTTAATTACAAGTCCCATTCTTTCCACGGAGGACACGGACGCAATTATTGGAGCTGAGAACCAAGATGGTAGCGCATTCTTGCGCCTCGAAGCAGCTCTCCTCGAAAATGTTGAGATACTCAAACAAGAAATGGAAGCAGATATTATAAATACATTTTCCTGGATGCTGTATGATGGAATTATTGATATGCGTTTTGCAATTCCTTGTGGAAAGTTGGAGGAAGGAGACTTTCACGATAAATTTGGCATTTTTTATAAGGGCAACGATGCGCTATCCTTCTCTGGCTCTATCAACGACAGCAAGCATGGATTCCAGAATTATGAAAGCATAAAAGTCTTCAAAACGTGGGCTGGTACACAGGAGTATGTCGATGCGGATACCGCTCGTTTCGAGAAAATCTGGAATCGAAAAGACCACAATCTCAAAATGTTTACCATTCCACAAGCAGTTAAAAACAAAATATTTGAATTGCGTTCCCCGGATAGGCCGTATTCTTTGCCGGCAGGTTCGAGTAAATGGGTTCATCAGGACATAGCAGTAAAGACCTTTCTGGAAAAAGAGCATGGCATTCTGGCAATGGCTACCGGAACCGGAAAGACTGTTACTGCAATGAAAATCATCAACAAGCTGTTTGATAGCGGGGAAATTCGTCGCGTTGTTATTACTATGTACGGCAACGATTTGCTGGATCAGTGGGCAATTCAAATTCGAGAAAACTACAAGAACAAGCAAATCAACTATCATTATGCATCCCAGAAGATGATGAAAGATTTCGTCATGCACCCAGATGATTCCATCTTAATTCTTTCTCGTGACGCCAGAAATCTCTCCAAATTGCTGGACTTGTTTGATCGTCTACCTGGCGATTATCGCAATGATACGCTGTTTGTTTTTGACGAAGTACATGGAGCTGGTTCTAATACTTTTGTTGAAAATCTTTCGGGCAGGCTCTCTCCGTATCGATATCGCCTCGGGTTGAGCGCTACGCCAGAGCGTGAGTACGATGAGGCTGGAAATGATTTCTTGCTGAATGAAATTGGAGAAGTAATTTTTGAGTTTACGCTGCAGGATGCCATTCAAAAAGGAATCCTGTGCGAATTCAATTATATTCCTCTGCCCTATGTTCTCTCTGACGAAGAAAAGCTCAAAAAGCGCAAGATTATCGCAGCGTTCAATGCAAAAAAGGAGAGCGGAGAACCTGTTGATGAAAAGGATATGTTTACTCAATTGGCGCTTGTCAATAAAACAGCGGTCAACAAGCTGGAGGAGTTTGAAAGTCTGATTTCTCAGCGACCGGAGCTGTTGCAGAAGTGTATCATTTTTGTTCAGACCATGGAATATGGCGCAAAGCTCCAGGAGATTCTTGTCAGGTACAGCGACAAATATCATACCTACTATGCCGATGATGAAAAAATCAATTTGGAGAACTTTGCGGCAGGAAAAATTGACTGCCTGCTGACCTGTAAAAAAGTTTCCGAGGGAATTGATATCAGCAGCGTCACGAACATTATCCTGTTTTCTTCTGACCGTTCCAGGCTCGTGACAACGCAGAGAATCGGGCGCGCATTACGCCTGGATAAAAACAACCCAGAAAAGAAAGCAACTGTTGTGGACTTCGTGATTGAGGATTCCGAGGAAAATGACAATAACGCCGATGCCGATCGTGCAGAGTGGCTTACAGAGCTTTCACAGACAAGGAGATGCGAACATGAGAAATAAAATCATCGAAAATGCGATTGATTCCGTTGTCAACGCATCGAACACCTCGTCCGACTTCAAACTGGCATTCAGACAATATGTCAAAAACAAGTTTGATGATAACGCCAAAGAGAGCGATTTAAAACGGATACTTACACTGATTGAGGATGATGAGGAGGATATTCAGGTATGAAGATGGCGATCCTCGAGCTCGAATATAAAAATATCCGAAAAATCACTGCCTTGAAGCTCCCCTTTACCAAAGCCGATGGCTCCGTAATCAGCAACAATTTTATTATGATGGCCAACGGTACCGGTAAGACAACCACAATGGAACTCATCAAAGGATTATTTGATGGAACAGCCGCTGGATGGACTGCGTCCAAAGTGCGTTCTTTCGCGCCTACATTAACGGAAGCAGATACAGGTGAATTCAGCATCACTGTCAAATTTGATGATAGACAGTATAAGTACTTCCTCTCTATGAATTACAAAGATGGAACGGTGCAGGTGGAAACCTCTGCTCCTCCCAAGGGTCGAGAAGCTGGACTTCGTTTACCTGAGTCTATTCGCGGTATTTTTACGCCTGAATTTGTTAGGCGCTTTGTGTTTGACGGTGAGCAGGCGGCGAAGTCTATGGACAGCTCATCCAATGAAGCTGATGAAACGATTCGCTACCTATATCGCCTCGATGAATTGGATGAGATTTTGGCCGCAAACCAGAGAATCCTTACCGAAATCCAAAACGCCGAAGGAAAGCGTGGAACATCCAGTTCACTTAGCAATTTGCGTACCCGGCAAAGTGACATTGACGCAATTCGGGCCAAGCTGAGAGCACGGTGTGAGAAGCTTCGCGAAGAGATTGCTGCGTTTGAAGCTGAAAAAGTAGAGAAGGAGAAACAGCGCCAGGAACTCGACAAGAGCTATGAAAAGCTGAATCAAGAGAAAAATGATATTCTCAAGGAACAGCAGAAGAATCGCGGCGAAATCGACGTTAAGATCACTTCTATTCTGGGGATAATTAAGTCTCCCTATCTACTGAGCGAAAGCCTCTGTGCGAGAATGTTCGAGTTAGGCAATAGCATGAAAAAACTCAAGTTGCCTAAAACCATTGCCAAAGACTTCTTCACCGAATTGGCTTCTGCAGACCGGTGTGTCTGCGATAGATGCATTGGCGAACGGGAGAGAACGGCTATCCTGAAGCGGGCTGACCAGTATCTGGGAAGTGACCAACAGTCGGTTCTTAACACGGTTAAGAGTAGTCTGATGGACAGTGTGTATGACGAACGCTTAAAAAAGGCCTTCGAAGAACTCAAGGAACTGAGAGCTCAAGCTAATCGCCTCGATACGAGATTTAAAACTAATGAGGAAAAACTCATTAAAGCCGGAGGTGAAAAGGCTCGTGAACTGCAGGAGCGAATTGAGGAACTGATCAGACTTATCAGCATTGCTCGTGATGAACTTGAGCGCATTGAATCCAAGGATGAAAACGACGCTTCTCTGACAGAAGAAAACAACCTTCACAAGGCGGATCAAAAATTTAAGTACTATGAGCAGGAAATAGCGAAGGCAACAAGAACAAATACTGCATTGCGCAAAAAAGAGTTGGTTGATTCCTTGGTGAATGAGATCAAACTACAGGCTACCACAGCGCTGAAGCAAGAAATCGTCAGAAAGACCAACGAGAAACTTCGCCGTGTTATCGTTGACGATTATGTAGAAATCGAAAGCATCGATAGGTACATAAAACTAAAGGGTAGGGACGGTGCCAGCGAAGGTCAAACTCTTAGCATTGCCTACTGTTTCCTGGGCACTCTTTTCGAAGATTCTGAGTTGGAATTTCCGTTCATTATCGACTCGCCTACCGGAAAGATGGATTTCGAAAAACGGCAGGCTGTTGCAGATATCATTCCTTTGGTATTCAATCAGATGATTGCCTTTGTTCAGTCAGCAGAAGTGGAGCGTTTTGCGGACAGATTCTATGCAAATCCCGATTCGCAGTATCTTACGGTTGTGGCATCTCCCCAGGATCAGGCCGTAGTTGTTTATGAAGGAATTGACTTCTTCGATTCGTATCAAAGAGAGCACAAAGGAGATGAAAAATAATGCATTTTAAGATAGCGAAAAGTGCCCAAAGCTACTTTAACAACATTATGAATCTCGAAGGCTCCCACGCTGCGGAGGATAAGAATAAGTTTATCCAATTCGATGTGTACTACTGCTGTGCATTGATTGGCATGGCAGCAGGCCAAATCGACGAGGATACTTCTGAGTTGAAGGATCTTGTTGAAAGGTACCCAGTTCAATATCGTGACTGTAAAGCACAAATTGCTGGGTTACTGGTGGCATCTGAGGCCAGAAGACTCGGCATCGATACGCAGAGCCCTAAGTTGGAGCAGATTATGCTACAGTATATTAGCAACAATGATACTCTGCTGTCTGAGGATGGAATTAAAACCCTTAACGCCTATGCGTTGAAAGGATACCGCCTGATTACTGATTATCCGTTGTTTGACAAACCTACTTCCAGAGAAGAATTTCTGGATGCATTCAATGTAGCCATGCAGTTTTACGAAAAGAAAGATAGCTAATCTGTGTAGGTGCTTAGTTAACCTGCGAGAGCAAGTCACCAGTAAAGCAACCCGCAATCGCAACGCGGCATCTAAAAAGTTAATATCCCGGAAGTCCAGTGAAATCAAAGGGTTCCGGTTCCATGGGGGTATAGCTCAGCTGGGAGCCCGCACCACGAGTACCCCGCATCGCAAATAGCGGCTGAAACACAATGTTCCAGCCGCTATTTTTCTGAAAAAGTTTCAGTAGCTATTTCCGTCGAACTGTGGTATATGTTTGTGCTGCAAGGAGGCGAGCGCATGAAATACAAGCTGCTGAAAGACCTATACGATTGCTTTTGTACCCCGCCTGAACTCCAGGCTCAGAAGCAGGAAATCGAGGAATGCCATCAAGCACTTAGCAAGGTACTGGGCAAACTGGAGCGTCGGCTGGTGCTCCAGATCATCGACGCAAAAGACCGTATTGCGGAGGAGACCTCCATCGACAGCTTTATCGCTGGATTTGAACTGGCGTGGAAACTCTCCGTAGAATTGAATCACTACGAAAACGAGCGCTCAGTCTCCTGCCAAACGGCAATGGGATCAGGCGCTCGTTTCGCATCTAAGGAGGAAGAGAAATGAAGAAACTCATCATAGTGACAATGATTGCCGCATGTGTCGCCCTGTGCGCCGCTGTGTGGCCACATGGCAACGCGGTCGAGGAAACACCCGTCCCAGCCGCAGAGACCGCTGTGAGCGCCAAGGAAGCGACCGTTGCGGAAATTGAGGAACCAGCAACACTGGCAGAGAAGGAAAAAAGAACGATTCCGCAACAAGAAGCGCCCCAAGAAGAGCAACCTGAACCGAAGATAGGGCCTATTGAAACACCCGTAGCTTCCGAACTCCAGCCTTCCACTGGGCAGACACCTACTAAGAATTCAGTGCCGGAACAGACTCCACCTCAACCGCCTAAAGAACTGCAGCCCGGTGACAAAGTCTATGTGGCGGGCTTCGGCTGGGTAGAGTACGAGGGCCCCAATCACTGTGAAGATGGCACGGGCATTTACGAAAACGGCAACAAAATTGGGATCATAGGGTGAAATATGCGGAAAACATTCAAAATAGGGTCAAGCCGCTATTGACAATCAAACTTTCTATGCTATTCTATAATGATTTAACCCCGAGGTTGAATGGATGGCATGGGCGAGAAGGAGAGTATGTATGGCGTATGAGTTTGTTTGCGAATCCGAAGCAAAGCGCTATCGTTCGGATTGCTCGAATGTCCTGAAGAAAACCTGCGAGCTGCTGAAGGAGAAGGGTATTTCTGCACAGTTTTCGCTTGTTGGAAGCGGAGCAAGGAATATGATCACGAGAAATGGAGATGGCCCGTATGACTTGGACTACAACCTTTTGGTCATGAAGGCAGATAACGAGTATCGCGACCCGCGATTGCTGAAAGACACAATTAGAAATGCCCTTAACAAAGCGGTGGGCGGAAAGTTCTTTTCGGATGCACAAGATTCAACTTCTTGCTTAACTGCACTGCTGCATTTTAAGGATACTCCAAATGTTGAATTCAGCTTTGATGTTGCTATTATCACGAAAAATAAAAACGGGAATTACATGCGCTTGATACATAACAAAAATGTGTACGCACTGGGCTTGGATCAATACACATGGAACGAAGTGCCACGTTCACATCAAGTGAAAGATAAAGCAGATGAACTGAAAGAAGCAGGCTTATGGCAGGAGGTTCGTGACAGGTATCTTGAGAAGAAAAACATGTATCTGTCTTGGCAGGATCGTAACCACCCATCCTTTGTGGTGTATGTGGAAGCAGTGAATGAGGTTTATAACAGATATTTCAATAGAGGAGGCGGGTACAGTGTGCAATCGATTTTTTGACTACGATGACGGCGACTTCGCCATGAGCATTTCTGACAGCATGGCGATGGATTCCGATGGGAATCTCATGATGCGCATGGGAGATCACATGGCGATGGACATGGACACCGGGGATATTCACATGATTTCCTCGTGGTCTGATGATGACGAGGAGTAGAGCATAGGCGGCGGCTCAACGGATGCACCGCCATAGACAAGGAAAACACTCTCAATCCGGGCAGAGAAAGCAGCGGGACAGGCCATGAAGGCTTGTCCCGCTGTCTGTATCGTAATAGTCAACAGTTTTGGGGAGGGCAAATGCAAACAAACAGTTTGGTCAGGGGGAGTGAGATGTTTTCTCTTGACTGATTATCGGCGTACCGATATAATAAAAGCGGTGATGTATATGACGATCCAACAGATACTGCGGGAAAAGAACCTTTCCCGCTACCAGCTCTCCAAGAAAAGCGGTGTGCCTTGGGCAACGCTGGCGGACATTTGCTCCGGCAAGACAACGCTTTCCCGATGCAGTGCCGGAACATTGATGAAGCTGTCCTCCGCACTGGGTATCCCGATGGAGCAGCTCATTACGCTGACCGTGGAGAAACCACAAATGCATGGCGGCAAGCCGACTGACCAAACCTATTTGGAAAAGAATCTGCCCGCCAGTCTGGATAAAGCGCTTCGTGAGTACATTCAGGGCGAAAAGGACAAGGTGTCTTATATGGACTGTCTGTGGGGAGAATTGTATAGTGCGATCAACTCCAATCAGTGGAGCAATGCCATCACGCAGGAGCAGGCAGATTATCTTCGCGCAAAATATTTATGAGGGGGTGAGAACCTATGATTGATTTTACCAACTGCCCAGTCAACCGCTTCCGCGCCTACGGCGGAGCCAATGGGAATAAAATCAATATCACCTATCAAGGACATAGTTATATGCTCAAGTTCCCGCCAAAGCCCAGCCGAAATCGGGATATGAGTTACAGCAACGGCTGCATCAGCGAATATGTCGCCTGTCATATCTTTGAAATGTTGGGCTTTCGGACACAGGAAACGCTCCTCGGAAACTATACAGACAGCCGCGGCAAGACAAAGCTGGTAGTTGCCTGTCAGGATTTTACAGAGGACGGAAAACGGCTCATCGAGTTTGCCCATCTGAAGAATACCTGCATCGACAGTGAACAGAACGGTTATGGAAAAGAACTGTCCTCCATTCTGGAGGCCATCGAGGAGCAGAGTATTTATCCCTCCGATGAGCTGCGGCAATTTTTCTGGGACATGTTTATTGCGGATGCGTTCCTTGGAAACTTCGACCGGCATAACGGCAACTGGGGGTTCCTGGTGGATGAGGAGAAGCAGCAGGCAGAGCTGGCGCCGGTCTATGACTGCGGTTCCTGCCTGTACCCGCAGCTTGATTTGGAACGGATGAAAACTGTGCTGCAAGACGAAGCGGAAATCGACCAGCGTATCTATACCTTCCCAACTTCCTCTATCGAAGAAGGCGGGAAAAAGGTATCTTATTTTGATTACATTTCCTCGCTGAAAAATCCGGATTGCAATGAGGCGCTCAAGCGTGTCTGTTCAAGAATCGACCTCGATGCGATCCATAACTTTCTCGAAGATGTCCCGGAACTGCTGCCGATCCAGCGCGAATTCTATCTGACCATGCTGACCGAGCGCAAGGAGAAGATTTTGGATTACAGCTTGGAACTTCTGATGGAGCAGGAGCAGCACACCTCACCGACGCTGGGAATGTAAAACCGAACACTCAACTCAGGGAGCCGCGCCAATTGGCGCGGCTCCCTTTTTGCGTCCATGGTATGTATGGGATTCAAAGAAACGGAATGGCGTATATTTTAGGATATCCGGCATGAACATGAAAACGATTTTTAAGCGTGTGGATCGCATAGAAAAAAGGCCCAAAAATTGCTGAAGAACGGCAATAGGTAGAGGAATGTTAGAATTGTCCCTCATGAAGCTGTTGGATGGTATGGAACTTCTATTTGCTGTCTCAAAAGATACGTCGCGATAGACAAAGAAAAAATTTTCTAAAACAGGGTGTGCAAAACATGTTTTCCTCCGCGATAAGTGGAGGGATTTTTTTAAGGCATTTAGCAGGGAGCAATTCTCTGTATTCAAATCGAACTGAAAGGAGTGATGCCTATAGGCTGCGTTGTAGCTTCCGTCAACAAACATCAAAAATTATAAAGGAGGAATCCAATGCAAGAATCCACATTCACCAACTACGACCAGCTGCCGCTGTTCCTCAACGCGAACACGGTAGCGCAGGTGCTGGGCGTGTCCATCTCAAGCGCCTATGAGCTCATGCACGAGACGGGCTTTCCCGCGCTGCGGATCGGAAACCGCATCGTGGTGCCCAAAGAAAAGTCCTGCCAGTGGGTAGACGCGCAGACAGGAGGTGATGCCTGATGTTCCAGCGCTGGTCTAAGCGGGACCCAAACAAGCACTACTACCTTGTCCCAAACGAGGTGTTCAACCTCGGTCTCAGTTCCCACGAGATTGCCGTCTACAATTACCTTCTGCGTTGCGAGGATCGCAAAACCTACCAGTGCCATCCCAGCTACCGCACCATCGGAAAGGCGGTGCAACTGAGCGAAAACACCGTGCGGAAGTATGTGGCCGGTCTGGAGGAGAAGGGACTCATCCGCACAGAGCCCAGCACCATCACCACAAAGGATGGCCGCATGCGCAACGGCAGTCTCATCTACACCATCCGCCCCATTCAGGAAGCAATGGAGCTGAACTACCAGCGGCAATTCCAGCGGACGGAGCGTGACATGGAGCGTGCAATGGCAGAGAAGCGACTGGCTGAGTTGAATCGGCAGAGCAAGAAGGAGGAAAGCGCATGATGCAGCAGCTTGCAAATTTTATCGTGGACCATGACCCGATGATGGTCCTCCGGCGCACGCATAACACGGTGTGCTACATCCGGTGGGCGTGGAACAAGGATCATGGCGAACCCATTAATGAAGAGGAGCTTCGCCTGTTCCTCTGCGATGAACGCTACGGTGATCTGACCGATGAGCAAAGAGCCTTCGCTCGTCAGGGCCGGGACAAGATGCGAAGTGTCTATGCGGAGCTGTGCGTGCGCTTACTGCAAAGTGAGATCATGCTGGAGCGGGGCATGGTGCCGGACAGCAGCACCTACTGCAGCGTGTTCTGCCCGGAAGGGGGTGATGCGCCGTGGATGCTTGACCGGGCGGGATGACCGAAAATCAGACCGATTTGCAGCCGACGAAAGAGAAGCAGGAGAAAGCCCTGACGCTTTTCTGCGTCAGGGCGAGCCACAACTGCCCGCAGTGCGGGCAGTTTCAGGGCTTTCAATCGACGCTGTTTTGCCGTGGGAAACCATAAGATGACGCTATTTTTGTGAAATACAGGCGAAAGGCCAGTGTTTTCGAGAAAACAAATGACGCTTATCAGAAAAATGAAAGGATTTGAAGCGATGAGTGATAAAAAAAGACACACGATCTGGATCGATGAACGAATCTGGGAGGATGTACTGAGCCACTATAAAAGTGACAACTGCTCCACGCAAAATGAGTTCGTGGAGAACGCGCTGCGATTCTACATTGGGTACCTGAACACAAAGAATGCTGGCGCATTCCTGCCACAAGCCATCTCCTCTGTGATGATCGGTACGATGGACAACTATGCACACCGTATTGGTTCACAGCTCTACAAGCTGGCTGTGGAGCAGAACCTATGCAATCACATTTTGGCCGAGGACACCGATATGGACGCACGTGACTATCAGCTTCTGCGTGGTCGGAGTGTCCGTGAGGTGCAGAGCACCAACGGACGGATCTCCTTTAAGGAAGCTCTCGACTTCCAGAAGACGGTCTGAATCTTTCAAAAAACCAATAGCTATTTCACGAAAAGTGTGGTAGTTGTTTGTGTTGCAAAAAGAAATCTCAGTCAAAGGAAGTGAAATACATGGTAAAACGAAGACCTGCCGGCGACGGCATGGTGCGCAAGCGAGAAGACGGACGATGGGAAGGCCGCATCGTCATCGGCCACCGGGAAAACGGCGAGCCGCTGTTCCGTCATGTCTACGCCAAGACGCAAAAGGCACTGCTGGACAAGCTCCACCAGAACATCGAGTGCTACCGTGATGTGGAGCTGACCGAGGACAGCCGCATGACGCTGGGCCAGTGGCTGGATCGCTGGCTCACAGAGTACAAGGCGGGTACGGTGCGGCCCGGTACGCTCAAAAGCTATCGCTGCTATATCGAATACTACATCAAACCACAGTTGGGCGATAAACAAATCTCCCTTATCTCTCAGCAGGACATCCAGCGAATGTACCGCCGTCTGAAAACGGAGGGGCGCATCCATGAGCATCCCGAGATGGGGCATCAGCTCTCCGACTCCATGGTGCGCCACATCCATTCCACCCTCCACGCCGCGCTGAAGGACGCGGTGCAGGCGCATGTCATTCCCAGAAATCCTACTGAGGGGACAACGGCGCCCAAGCCCAACTACAAGCCCAAGCGTATCCTCACCCGTGCAGAGCTGGACGCCTTTCTCGCAGTGGTGGAGCAGGACGAGGTGTGGCGGGACTTCTTCCAGACGGAGCTGATGACCGGCCTGCGCCGCGGTGAGATTTGCGGTCTACAATGGAACGACTTCGACGGGGAGGCCGGTACGCTGAAGGTGTGCCGCACCCTCCACAGCCAGGGGAAGGGTGAGTACACCGTCGGTGAGACCAAAACGGGAAAGGGAATGCGTACCATCATCCTGCCGAAGACGGTGGCGGACATCCTGCGGCGGCGCAAGGCGGATAGCATCAGTCAATGGATATTCCCCGACCCAGTGAAGCCGGAGGATCCTGTCAACCCCGGCTCGGCCTACCTCCACATGAAGACGCTGCTCCGGCGGGCGGGACTGCCCAGCATCCGCTTCCACGACCTGCGTCACCCGTATGTCAAGCACACGACAAAAATTTTTAGCTTGCGCTTGATGGATTTTCAAGCGCAGGCTTATCCTGATGCTCGGCGAAAAACTCGCGGAGCTTGTCAGCTT